>Ga0114934_10000259_pt1 | contig 33516 bp, 33 predicted proteins | sample 4SBtaG_2_FD_99695 | JGI IMG/M metagenome (GOLD analysis project Ga0114934, IMG submission 99695) | Deep subsurface microbial communities from Kolumbo volcano to uncover new lineages of life (NeLLi) - 4SBTROV10_white metaG | ecosystem: Environmental > Aquatic > Marine > Volcanic ...
CGCTTGAGCGGCCATCTTGATCCCCTCGCTCAGCGTGGGGAAGACGTGGACCGTGTCGATCAGCTCGTCGATCGTCATCCTGTGTTTTACCGCCAGGACCGCCTCGTGGATCAGCTCCGCAGCGAGTGGGGCGACGATGTGCACCCCCACAATCGCGGTCGTCTTAGGATCGATCACCATCTTGATCAGGCCGCGGGTATCCTTGATCGCCTTGGCCTTGGGGACGTGCTCCATCCGGACCACGCGACAACTGCAGACATGGTATCTTTGGGAGAACTCCTCTTCCCTCAGCCCGACGCCCGCCACCTGGGGCGAGGTGAAGACGGCGTGGGGGATCACGTTGTAATCGATGGTCTTGCCCGCATCCGTCAGGGCATTCTGCGCCGCGATATGCCCCTCCTTGGCCGCGACCGTCTCCAGATGCGGCGGGCCGGTCACGTCCCCGGCGGCCCAGATGTTCCCCGCGCTGGTCTTGAGCTGCCCGTCAACCAGGATCTCCCCCCTTTGGCCCAACTTGACTCCCGCGTCCTCCAGCCCGAGCCCGCTGGTATTCGGCGCCACGCCGGTGGCCATCAGGAGCTGCTCGGCTTCCAGAACCCGTCTTTCACCATCGATGCTCGCCTCGACGACCTTCATCCCGCCTTGCTCGCGGAGCTCCTCCACCTTGGTATTCGTGCGGACGGCAATCCCCTCCTCTTCCAAACAGCGCTGGAGTTCCGCGGAGACCTCGGGCTCCTCGCGGCGGAGAATACGGGGACCATGGGTCAAAACTGTCAGTGCCGCTCCGAAATGGGCAAACATCTGGGCGAACTCCATTCCCAGCGGCCCGGCCCCGATGACGATCAGGGACTGGGGAAGCTCCCCCAAGGCCAGGGCCTCGCGGTTGGTCAGGTAATCTACTTGTTCGATCCCCTTGAAGGGGATGACCTGAGGGAAGGAGCCGGTGGCGATGATGAATTTTTCACCTTCTAGAACCTGCCCATCGACCTCGACTTCCCGGGGGGAGATGAACCGCCCCCGGCCTTCATATAGGGCCACGGTCTCCATGCTCCCGAGGACGTCGCGATAGTTCTGCTGCCGCAAGCCCCCGATCAGCTCGTCCTTCTCCGTGATCGCCTTCTGGAAATCGAAGGAGGAGCCGTTCGGGCTGATCGCCTTAAAACGGTTGTGGTTTGCTCGGTAGTAGTGGTTGCCGACCTCCAGGAGGTGCTTCGTGGGGACGCAGCCAACGTTGACGCAGGTCCCGCCCAAGGGCAGCCCCTCATTGACCATCGCCGTCCTAGCTCCCAATTCAGCGGCGGCTGTCGCCGCGGCGAAGGCCGCTGCCCCGCCGCCGAGGATTACCAGATCGTATCTCTCCTTATTTGTATTAGAAGCCACAGCAACCTCCTCTCATTCCCAAGAACAGCTTATCCAGCTCTTGGGAGTAGGTCTCATAGTCGGTGGGGCCGAAGTCTTTGTAGCGGACTATGCCCTCTTGATCGAGGATATAGGTGGTCTCGAGGGCCCGCACCTTGAACTTCAAGGCAACCTCGTTGTCCGGCCTGTCGAAGGCATAGATGAAGTCCCCGCCATGCTCCTTGCCCAGCCTCCGCAGATCCCCTTCCGTGTCCCGCCGGGGATCGACGTCGATCCAGACGATCTCCACTTTATCGCCGTATTCCGACTTGATCCGGGCCAAGGCCTCGGTCTCGGGAATGCAACTGGGACACCAGGCGGCGGCGAAGTAGAGGATCACCGGCCGGCCGCGGAAATCGCTCATCTTGAACTCCTTCCCTTCAAGATCAGTTAGAGAGAAATCCGGAGCCCGCTGGCCGACCGCAGTGCCGATCTCTACCTCCTGGCCTGTGTTTTCAGCGTTGCCCCCCGTCACCTCCTTGTTTTCCTGGATCTTCTCCGGCCCAGCGCTCGCCTCATTTTGCTGGCCCGCCTGGGCCTGCTCTCCGGGCCCGTTTGCCGCGGAGGGGCCGAGCTTGAGGAACAGGGCCGCCCCCACTGCGGCTAAAGCTACTACCGCCACCAGAATTCCGATCGCTAATCTCTTGCTCATCTTCCCCCCTTAGGACTTTCGCAGGACAAGGGCCAGGGCCCCCTTGAGCCGCTCCAGCTCCTCCAGGTCTCCACTAGCGACGCACCCGGCGACGCAGCTCTCCATGTGCCCCTCGAGCAGCTTGATGATCGCCTGGTTCAAGGCCGCCTTGACCGCCGCCATCTGCACTAAGATATCGTTACAGGACTGGTGCTCCTCCAGCATCTTCTTTACCGCCCGCACGTGGCCCTCGATCCGGCTCAGCCGATTGAGCAGATCCTGCTCTACCCTCTCAGCCAGGTAAGGCTCCTCGAGGCCGACTTTATCTTCCACCGACATTTCCTCCCTTCTTAACATCAATTGCCGGTTATCCCATCCCCCCCTAGGGGATATATCTCAGTATAACATCCATCCCGAACTTTGTCAAGGGTTGACAAAGAATCGGATCATAGTTATAATATGCTCATAATCGCATAGAGACATATGGGAGGTAGTTATGGCCGAGGTTATCGAGATCTTCAAGGCACTGGCCGATGAGACCCGCCTGCGGATCTTAAAGCTGCTCCTGGAGGTCGAGGAGCGGGTCTGCGTCTGCGAGCTGGTCGATGCCTTGGGACTTCCCCAGTATCGCGTCTCCCGGCACCTCAATACCCTCAAGAGGGCGGGATTGCTTGAGGGAGAGCGCTCTGGGACGTGGGTCTACTATTCCCCTGTTCGGGATGCCCCACCGCTGATCGCGGGGCTGTTCCCGGTGATTAAGGATCGGCTGGTCCTTGAGACTTTCGCCAAAGATCTAAAACGTCTCCGGGAGCGGCTGGAGCTGCGGGTCGACGGGGTCTGCGTAGTCGGCTATGAACGATAAGAGGATCATCTTCGTTTGCGTGGAGAACGCCTGCCGCTCGCAGATGGCCGCGGGGTTCGCCCGGTATTACGCGCGGCAGATGGGCCTCGCGGTAGAGATCGCCAGTGGCGGGACCAGGCCCGCCGAACAGGTGGACGAGCGGGCGATCGAGGTGATGCGAGAGCGAGGGATCGACATCTCCGGGGAGCGGCCCAGGGCGATCAGCCCACGGGAATTAAAAGAATTCGATTACGTCATCACCATGGGTTGTGCGGCCGAGGATGTCTGTCCCGCCGACTTCACCGGCCGGGCGCGGGACTGGGGGATCGAGGACCCCAAGGGGAAGCCGCTGGAGGTCTATCGCCGCGTCCGCGATGAGATCGAGCGGCAGGTGAAGAAATTGCTCAAGGAGGTAATGTAGATGGCAGAGAAAAAGCTTTCCTTGCTCGACAGGTTCCTGACCCTGTGGATCTTCCTGGCCATGGGCGCTGGAATCGGGGCCGGCTATTTCCTGCCGGGGGTAACTAAGCTCATCACCGGTCTGCAAGTAGGCACAACATCAATCCCTATCGCCATCGGCCTGATTATGATGATGTATCCGCCGCTGGCCAAGGTGAAATACGAAGAACTAGGGCGGGTGTTCCGCAACTGGCGGGTGCTGGGACTGTCGCTGATTCAGAACTGGCTTATCGGCCCGGTGCTCATGTTCTTCTTAGCGATCTTCTTCCTCCGGGCCTACCCTGACTACATGATGGGGTTGATCATGATCGGACTCGCGCGCTGCATCGCCATGGTCATCGTCTGGAACGAACTTGCCAGGGGGGACAGTGAGTATGCCGCTGGCCTGGTTGCCTTCAACTCTATCTTCCAGATTTTATTCTATTCTGTTTACGCTTACATCTTCATCACTATACTGCCGCCGCTGTTTGGTCTACAGGGCTCCATGGTGCACGTTACCATCGGCCAGATAGCCGAGAGCGTGTTTATCTATCTCGGCATTCCCTTCTTTGGGGGCATGGTCACCCGCTACGTGCTCAGCCGGGCAAAGGGGCGCGGCTGGTATGAGAGCAAATTCATCCCCAAGATAAGCCCGATCACACTTGGGGCTCTTCTCTTTACAATCGTGGTTATGTTCTCCCTGAAAGGCGAGATAATTGTGCAATTGCCGCTTGATGTGCTGCGCATCGCCGTGCCATTATTCCTTTACTTCGTGCTCATGTTCCTAGTCTCGTTCTATATGGGGAAGAAAATTGGTGCAGGCTATGCTAAAACAACTGCTATTGCCTTCACCGCCACCAGCAACAACTTTGAGCTGGCGATCGCCGTTGCCGTCGCTATCTTCGGGATCGGCTCCGGTGAGGCCTTCGCCACGGTCATCGGACCGCTGATCGAGGTGCCGGTCCTGATAAGCCTGGTGAACGTGGCGCTGAGGTTTAGGAGGAGATACTTCAAGGGCGAAAGGGCCGAGGTGCTCGGCCCCCTGGAGGCTGATCACAAGTTTTTCATGGGGCCAAGATGACCTCCTGTTGGGCCTTAGGGACGGAGACAGGGGAGAGGAAGCAGAAGGCCCAGAGGATCGACCGTCCCAGGATGGCTAACCATCCGCGCACCTCCGTGGCTGTCTGGATCAGACTCCATCCCCGTTCCCGCTGAATCTCCCCCCCAGCTCAGCTTCTGTCTTAAGGGCTGACGACCCCAGGCGGTGAGGTCTTGGCTTGCCGCAGGAGCATTAACCCGATCACTGAGCTTCGGATGCAAGCTCGGACAACAGCCTCTCGCCCGAATGAGACCCCACTTGCATTCCCCTCCCTGTCGCGAGAGGAGCTAGGGAGGGGGACGAGAAAACAAGAGGAGACGAGGGGGAACCGATCACCCTCACCCAGCCTCTCCCTTCAAGGGAGAGGGGAAAGCGGCCCTTCTCTCACGCCGGGGTCGTATCTGCCAATCTCCGATCTCGTGTCCAGGGGTCAGGTGGCAGACCTTGACAGGCCTAAAAGACTGCGGTATAATTAGGTTATCCACCCCAGGAGGGGTGGGAAGAGAAAGGAGCGAAGATGCAAGGAAACTTCAAGACTTGGACGGTAGTCGGGGCCTTGGCCCTGGCGTTGGTATTCGGCGGCGCCTATGCCTTCACCTCCTCCGCCCCCTGGGGGCGCGGCTTCGGGGGGATGGGCATAGGTCGTATGGGCAGCTCAGGGATGATGGGCGGCGGTTGCCCCGGGCCATGGTGGAGCTACGGCCAGCAGGCAAGAGGGCCGGTCACCTCCCTTGATCAGGCGATCGAGATCGCCCAAAGTTACCTCGCCTCTCTAGGCAACCCGGACCTGGCGCTGGCCGAGCTGATGCAGTTCAGCAATAACTTCTACGGCATCGCCAAGGAGAGGAGTACCGGCATCGGGGCCTTCGAGTTCCTCATCGATCCCGCTACGGGAGCCCTCTATCCCGAGCCGGGACCGAACATGATGTGGAACACCAAGTATGGCCACATGTCCGGCTGGGGCCCGATGGGCAGGATGATGGGCAGCTTCACTTTTGGAGAGCCGACGGCCGAGATGCCAGTTGGCCCGGAGCAAGCCAAGGTCTATGCCCAGAAATTCCTTGATAGTTACATGCCGGGGCTCACCGTGTCTGGTGATGTGGACACCTTCTACGGCTACTACACGATCCATGTGCTGCAGAACGGCCAAATCTACGGGATGCTCTCCGTCAACGGCTACACCGGCCGGGTCTGGTATCATAACTGGCACGGCCAGTTCCTGGGAATGAGGGAATTTTAAATGCCCTGGTGCCATCTCTTCTTGGTGATGCCGCTCTTCGGCCTGGCCACCTTCGCCTTCCTCCCCTTGGCGACGGCCCCCCTTGTATCTCGCGGTCTCCGCAATCTCGCTCCTCATCTATGCCAAGATCATCAAAGCGCTCCATGCTCCGGTAGCCACAGGACACGAGGGGATGATCGGTAAAGAGGCCAGGGTGGTCTCCGAGCTGGCTCCCAAGGGTCTGACCAACTACCGCGGCGAGCTGTGGGGGCGATCTCCACGGAGAGGTTTCGCGCCGGCGAGCGGGTGCGGATCATCGATCTGGAGGGGATGAGAGCCGTTATAGGGAAACCTGATGAGGAGGAACATAATGACAATGGAGCCCGATGTCCGGGCCACCGCTAAGACCGCGGCCTGCTATGATCGGATCGCCGCGATCTACGACCTGATGGAGACCTTGATGGAGCGCATCGCTAAGGGATGGCGGCGGCTTCTCTGGGCCCAGGCTGAGGGGGAGAGGATTTTAGAGGTCGGCGTGGGCACGGGGAAGAACATGCCCTATTACCCTAAGGACCTGAAGATCACGGCGATCGACCTGAGCGCGAAGATGCTCCGGCGGGCGCGGCGGCGGGCGGAGCGGGAGGGGGTCGAGCTTGAGCTTCTCCAGATGGACGCCCAGGCGCTGGATTTTCCCGATAAGTCGTTTGATACCATGGTAGCAAGTTTCGTCTTCTGCTCCGTGCCCGATCCCGTCCGCGGTCTGCGCGAGCTGGGGCGGGTCGCAAAACAGAAGATCCTGCTGTTGGAGCACATGCGCCCGGAGAACCCATGGCTGGGAAAGCTCTTCGATCTCTTCAACCCTTTGATCGTCTGCCTCTTCGGCTTCAACATCAACCGCCGCACCCTGGAGAATATCAGAAGGGCCGGGCTAGAGATCGAAGGCGCGCAGGACTTAGATAAGATGGGCATTGTCAAGTTGATTGTGGCGAGGCTGCCTGCTTCTGTGTCTCAGTTGCATCGGGGAGTTCGGGAAGGATCTGGAAAAGTATCTCAGCCAGAAAGTGAGGATAACGATGGCAGATTACGGCTACCGAAAGAGGGTCAAGTTGGAGTTTGAAGAGGCGGTCGCGCGGATCACGGCGGAGCTAGGCCAGGAGGGCTTCGGCATCCTGACCGAGATCGACGTTAGGGAGACGCTGAAGAAGAAGCTCGGGGTGGATTTTCCCAAATACATGATCCTGGGAGCCTGCAACCCGCCCTATGCCAAGCGGAGCCTGGAATTGGAGAGAGAGATCGGGCTGCTTCTCCCCTGCAACGTGATCGTCTATGAAGGTGAGGGTGAGACCCACGTCGCGACGGTCAAGCCGACGGAGATGCTGGGGATCGTGGGGAACGAGAAGTTGGACGAGATCGCCCAAGAAGTTGAGACCAAGCTGAAGCGGGCGCTCGATCGAGTTTGAGAGAGGAGAGAGATGGATAGCTCACATACAGAGAGGCCCATTGCGGCCTTCGTCCTCTCGCTTTTGGCCGGCTTGTGGATGCTGGTCGCCGGGGGCATGATGACTGGCACTGGCTGGAGAGCGGGCCCGATGGGCGGGATGATAGGCACGGGCGGCTGGATGTGGGGTCACGGGGTAATAAACAACTGGTGGCCCTGGCTGGGGATCGTCGCCGGGATCGTTATGCTGATCAGCGCGGCGATGCTCTATACCCGGCCGGAGCAAAGTCAGGGCTGGGGGATCGTCATCCTGATCGCCTCGGCGCTCAATCTCTTCATCGGCATGGGTGGGTTCCTGGCGGGTGTGCTCGGCATCATCGGCGGGGCGCTGGCGCTCGCCTGGCAGCCCCAGTAGGAGAGAAGTGATCTGTTGAAGATGGACTCGAAGGAGCATGAGGACCGGGGGCACGACCACGCTCAGGGAGGGCAGGAAGCCTCGCAATCAGGCGACGCACCCCACGGACATCGACACCATCCCGGAGGCAACCCCTTGGCTTACGAGCACGGACGCCATGGGGAACATGGGGCGGCTCACAAAGGCGGACATCTGGCCCACCATGCCCATATGGTGACCGACTTCCGCCGCCGCTTCTGGGTCTCATTAGGGCTCACGGTCCCGGTCCTCGCCCTGGCACCGTTGATCCAGAGGTCTCTGGGCATCGAGGGGGTTTTGAGCTTCCCCGGGAACAGCTACGTGCAGTTCGGTTTTGCCAGCGCAATATACTTCTACGGCGGTTGGCCGTTCCTCAAGGGCCTGGTGGATGAGCTGGGCAAGAGGCAGCCGGGGATGATGACACTGATCGCCCTTGCGATCAGTGTGGCCTATGGCTACTCGAGCGCCGTGGTGTTCGGCCTCCCCGGCCAGGTCTTCTTCTGGGAACTGGCCACGCTGATCGATGTGATGCTCCTCGGCCACTGGATCGAGATGCGCTCAGTGATGGGCGCCTCGGGAGCCCTGGAGGAGCTAGTCAGGCTGATGCCCTCCGAGGCCCACCTGGTGGAGGAGGGCGGCGCTACAAGGGATGTCCCGGTCTCCAAGTTGACGCATGGCGACCGGGTGCTGGTGAAGCCGGGAGAGAAGATCCCGATCGACGGAGTGATCGTGGAGGGGCGCGCCACCGTCAATGAGGCGATGCTCACAGGGGAGAGCAAGCCCGTCGAGAAGGGCGAAGGGGACGAGGTGATCGGCGGGGCGCTCAACGGCGAGGCGGCGATCGCCGTTGAGGTCCGCAAGACTGGAGAGGAGACCTACCTCTCCCAGGTCATTGAGATGGTGCGCCAGGCACAGGAAAGCAAATCCCGCACCCAAGATCTGGCCAACCGCGCCGCCCTATGGCTGACGATCATCGCGCTGAGCGTCGGCGGGGTTACATTGATCGCCTGGTTGATCGCGGGCAAGAGCTTCAACTTCGCTCTGACGCGCATGGTCACCGTCATGGTGATCACCTGCCCCCATGCGCTGGGACTGGCTATCCCGCTCGTCGTAGCGGTCTCCACCGCCCTAGCTGCGGGAAGGGGCCTATTGATTCGCGACCGGTCCGCCTTCGAGCGGGCACGGGAACTCCAGGCCATCGTCTTCGATAAGACCGGCACCCTGACCGAAGGGCAGTTCGGGATCAGCGATGTGGTGGCGTTAGAAAGATGCACCGAAGAGGAGATTCTCCGCTTGGCGGCAAGCCTGGAGAGTCGGTCGGGGCATCCCATCGCCGTGGGGATCGTTCAGGCGGCCGATGAGAGAGGCCTCGAGTATCTCGCCCCGAGGGACTTCACGGCGATTCCCGGCAGGGGAGCTGAGGCCCTTGTGGATGGGACGCCGGTCAAGGTCGTCAGCCCCGGGTATCTGGAGGAGCAAGGCCTGGGCGTAGATGATGAGCGGATCGCCGAGCTCGCCGCTCAGGGGAAGACGGTGGTCTATATCTTGGTCGAGGACCGCCTGGCGGGGGCCATTGCCCTGGCGGACATCATCCGCGAGGAATCCCGCGAGGCGCTACGACGGCTCAAGGGGATGGGCATCCAGGTGATGATGCTCACCGGGGACTCGGAGGCCGTGGCCCGCTGGGTGGCCGACGAGCTGGAGCTGGACGACTACTTCGCCGAGGTCCTCCCCGACCAGAAGGCGGCCAAGATCCGGGAGGTCAAGGCACGCGGGCTGACTGTGGCCATGGTCGGGGATGGGGTCAACGATGCCCCCGCGCTGGTGGAAGCGGATGTGGGGATCGCCATCGGTGCGGGAACCGATGTGGCGATCGAATCGGCGGACATCGTCCTGGTGCACTCCGATCCCCGGGACGTCGCAGCCATCGTGCAGTTGGCACGGGCCACCTACGGGAAGATGGTCCAGAACCTGGGGTGGGCGACCGGCTATAACGTGGTCGCCATTCCCCTGGCCGCCGGAGTGCTCTACCACCTAGGGATCGTGCTCTCCCCCGCCGTGGGTGCGGCCCTGATGGCCCTCTCCACGGTGATCGTTGCCGTCAACGCCCGCCTGCTCGGGCGGCCGGGGGATCGCTCCCACGCCCATCGGGAGGGATTAGAATGGTGATCCCCTTGTTCCCGGAGCGGCTTGCTTGAATAATGGAAGCAAAGGAGGCAGAATGCCAAGGCCGGTGCTCATCTAGCAACTGCCATGAAAGGAGAGTCAAGGAGATGATCATGGAGGGAAAGCACGAACATGGGCATGAGAAGGGGAGCTTGGCCGTCTTCCCCCAGGTCAAGCAGGTTCTTTTGCGGCGGATGCGGACCGTGGTCGGCCACGTCCAGGGGATCGAGCGGATGATCGAGCAGGAGCGTTACTGCGTAGAGATCTTGAAACAGATCGCCGCAGTCCAGGCCTCATTATCCTATATCTCCCACGAGCTGGTCAAGGCCCACATGAAGAGTTGCGTGACCGACGCGATCCAGGCGGGCCAGGGCGATGAGGTGATCGACGAGCTGACCGAGATCCTCAAGTATCTTCGCTGAGCTTGGCTAGCCGAGGAACGGGACAAGGTCGGTGAGCTTGAGCGGCCCCTCAGCCAGATGGCCTTGCCGTATTTGACGTTGATCAGCGAGCCGTGGAAGCGGCAGCGCGACTCGATATGGAAGATGTAATCCCCGATTCTGTCCCCTTCTGCATCTCAGCTCTCCAAGATCTCGCGATAATACCCGACATATTGGGGGACAATCCTCTCCGGAGTGAATCTTTCTAAAACCCTCTCCCGAGCTTTCTCTCCCACCCGCTCCCGTAACGGCTCATCGCTTAAAAGCTGACAAGCCCGTGTGGCCATCGCTCTCACATCGCCCACTTTCACTAAATAACCGTCCACGCCGTCGCGGACGACCTCGGGGAGGCCGCCGACGCGTGTCGCGATCACCGGGACCTCACAGCTCATTGCCTCCAATGCCGCCAGCCCGAAGCTCTCCTGCTCCGAGGGGAGCAGAAACAGGTCCGCCTTCCCTAAAATTTCAGCCACATCGATCACGTTGCCCCAGAAGGTGACTCGCTCGGCCACCCCCAATTCGTGGGCCAGCTCCGCGGCCGGCTCCCGCTCCGGGCCGTCTCCGACCATGTAGAGCCGGGAGTCAACTTCTCCATTGATGAGAGCGAATGCCCTGATAATATCCGCTATCCGCTTCACCGGCCGGAAGTTGGAGATATGGCAGATGATCTTCTCCTTACCCGGCCTCTCCTGCTTGCAAAATCTCTCCGGAGCAACGAAGTTGTAGACCACCCTGATCTCCCCAGGGGTATCGAAGTTTTCTAGAGTAGCCTTCTTGAGAAAATGGGAGACGGCGGTCAGGCCGTCGCACTGCCTCATGCTAAACTCGACGATCGGCTTATAAGATGGATGGGTTCCCACAAGATAGACGTCGGTGCCGTGGAGGGTGGTGATGATCTTAATCCCATGGCAGCAGGAGTCCCGCGCGATGCAGGCTGCGGTGGCATGGGGGATGGCGTAGTGGACATGAATCAAGTCCAACTGTTGTCTTTGGGCCACCTCGATGATCTTCGAGGCCAGGGCCAGGGTATAGGGCGGGCAGGGGAAGAGGGGATACTCGGGGATCTCGACCCGGTGGAACTGGACCGGCCCACAATCCAGCCGCGGGGGGAGCTCGCGGGAGAAGAGATGGACCTCCAATCCTGGTTCCCGAGCTAAGTGATTGGCCAGCTCGGAGGCGACGACCCCGCTCCCCCCAAAGCTCGGATAGCAGACGATTCCTACTCTCATGCTCATCCCACCGGCAGGTCGATCACCAGATGCTCCCCCGGCTCCGCTCCCGCGAACCGTTCCTTGAGCCATTCCAATAACACGAGGCCGTGTCTGATCAGGAATTCGACGATATTTAAGGCTCGCTCCTGCGGCCTTCCCAAGGGGAAGAGGTGGTTCGCGGCTCTGTAGATCTGCTCCTTAAGCAGGGGCTCCCGCTCCCTCTTCGCCTTGGCGACCTTCTCCTCAAGCTGAGAGAGGATCTTGGCGATCTTGGCCTCCGCGGCCTCACTGGGTCGCCGAAGTTGAGGGTCAATCTGGGAGGCGTATTCTTCAATCTCCTCCAGGACGCTCGCTATCTCGTCGCGGCAGCGGGCGAACGTGGAGCCGAGGTCGGTTGAAGCGCTGACGATCTGCCTCATCAGTCGCTCCGGCTGGCGGTAGTCCTCTAACTGATCGACCCCAGGGGCATATCGCTCTATTATCTTTCCGATCTTTTGCTCGACCAGCGTGGCGCGGTGGCGAGGGATGATCTGCGGCATCTCTAAAGAGAACAGGTGATAGACCTCTCGCAACTGGGCCAGATAAGCAGCCTCATGAGGGCCGGCCACATAAGCACAGGTGGGGAAGAGCCAGTCTTGAATCAGCGGCCGCGTCACCACATCGGAGCTGAAACGGTGCGGCTCCTCCCGGAGCAACTCCAATAGCTCCTCCCGGGAGAGGCTCTCTCCCTCGATGGAGAACCGCCCGTCGCGATAGGCTACTCGCCGGCGGTCGATGAAGAAATTGCAGAACCACTCCGGCTGGTGGAGCGGGGACGCCTGGCCCTCCCGCTTCAGTCTTTCACCTGCCTGGGCGACCAACCGGCCGGTGGCCTGAGGCTCCTCGATCAGGCGGGTGAAGATCGGGGCCATCAGCTCCCGCAGGTGCCGGGGCTCGACCAGCACTAGGCCCTGCTCCCCAAAGAGCCAGAGCATCAACTGGGAGAAGAAGTCTCCGAAATCATGGGACTTATGAGCCAGCTCTCTCACTCTGTTGATGATCGGGTTTTTAAACTCGCTCTGCGGCGTGGCCTCCGCGATCTGGGAGATCAACCTTGAAACCCGCTCCTCATCTAGGGCGATCTCGGCGACGCTCTTCGGTCTGGAATCGGCCTCCGGCGAGGGATACTCCAGCTTGATCGGCCTGTTATCCTTCAGAAGATAGATATGGTTGACCTCGGCGAAGTCGTGGTCCGCGGAGTGGTTCCAGAAGAGAGGGATGAAGCGGCCCTTGCCAGTGTTAGAGAACCGCTCAGCGATGACGATGGCCGAGATTGCTTTATAAATAGTATATAACGGGCCAGTGAACAGCCCCGGCTGTTGTCCGGTAACTATAACCCTGGCCCCCGCAGAAGAGAGTGATTCAATGTTCTCTAAAGCTTTCAGGGGAGCACCCAGCGCCTGATTGTAACTCCTGAGCCGCTCGACCAGTTTCTCCCTCCTGCTCCCCTGAACATCCAATTCTGCTCCATTCTAAAATTTACCCTGCCCATTTGCAAATCAGCCTTTTCTGCTTGACTCGACGGGACATTTATGGCATTCTGAGGAAGAGCAGCGTTCTGCAAGCTGATAAGAGTGAGCGGCGGCCTCGGTTTATATCTTTCCAAGGAGGTGTGATCGATGAGAGTGATCCATTTCAAGGAGGCAGAGAGTTATGAGCCGCAAAAGGATTGGAGAAGGGTGAGCCTCTGTAATGAGAAGAACATCTCGATTGAATACTTTGTGAAACCCCCTGGCCATGCTTCGCCGATGCATGACCATCCGGAGGAGCAGGTGACAATAGTCATTAAAGGGAAGATGGTGGTGACATCTTCAAACGGCGGGGAAGAGGTGCTTGAAGAGGGCGACGCGGCCTTCTTCTCCGCGCATGAGCCACATATGGTGAAGAATGGTCTCGATGAACCGTCTATCGGGATAGATATCTTCCATCCCGGAAGATCCTTTGATTTTTGGCTTAAGAAGCGATAGTCATCAATAGAGAGGGATAGCCTGGTGACGGAGTCCTTCGCTCAGGCTCTACCAGACCGTTCACCACAAGGGATCTTGTGTTGAATGAGCATCAGCCGACCTCACCTCGATCTTCGCCTATCCGGTCCTTCGCATGCTTGACATCGTTCAACCTTTGTCCTACGATTGACATGGACTGAGGATGTTGGGCTGACCCAAGGGAGGTATGGAACCCCCACCTTGCGGAGGACCTGGGGCTACCAGGCGCGGAAGAGAGGAGTTCCTACCGAGCTGGTCCAGGCCAAGCTCGGTCATCGTTCCCCTGTGGTCACCAAGCGCTATATCGGGATCACCGCAGATGAGATCGAGGATGTAGAGGAGCAGGTGGAGCTATGAATGAGGTCGAAGGGCAGGATAAAGCGGAGAAGGAGAAGGAAGAGTTAGACGAAGAGCAATTTGGGATATGCCCCTACTGTGGGCGGAAGTTTCACAAGAGGGGCTTGGCCGCCCACATGGCCGCCTGCAGGAGCAATCCAATCAATTTAGCAAAGGAGGAGAGGATGGCTGATGCCAGGAGCTTACCGGAGGCTTTAAACTTCTTGAAAGAGGAGAAGCGGGAGCGAGATCTTCTTGCCCCGCCACTCTCTGAGGAGGAGCGTGAGCTGCAAGCCCTCCGCCATGAGCAGCGACTGGCGGTGGAGTCCCTGGAGATCTTACTCCAGGCTTACAGTCGCTTTGATCCCAGGATCTTCTTCGATCTGGAGGGCATGAAGGATCTGATGGGGGAGAGGGCGGTGGAGCTCATCCAGCTCCATGCGTTCTCCATGCGCTTTGAGCAGTGGAAGACGCTGAGTCAGATCACCTCCATCGTCGGGCAGCAGATGCTCAATAGAGCCAAGGCGAAAGGGATTCAGGTTAAGGAGCCTGAAACGCCGATTCTGGACTACCTGCTGAAGAGATACCAGCGGCGAGTGGATGAGTATCTGAAGGAGTCCGGGGGAGAGTTGTAACCTTTGCCCAGCCTGAAGAGACATTGCGAAGTCGGGCACCGGTTATTCGGCGATGAGATCATCGGTAAGCCGGTCCATCGTTATCTGGATTCACCACAGGACCTCTCCCTTCTCGGCCCTCACCACCGCGTGCTGACACACACCTGGGATCGGCTAGAGGGGATTAGAGAGACTTATGGGCTTCAGGGCTATGCTGAGGCTCTGCTCCATCTCGCCCTCGACTATGATCTGATCAAGATTTGGTAGCCCCAGCGTCGTCAACTGTAGCTGTAACAGCCATATCTTGCTGACGAGGGGAGATTAGCCAACGCCTTTCGGACGGAGAAGGGCTACGGAAAGGGATCAAGAGATGCGCGGAGAGAGCATCCACAAGTTGACCATATTTGCGGAGGATTAGCCCTTGTGCTGAAATTCCAGACATAAATAAGGAGGTAGATGTAATGGCGGACAAGCAGGTAGACCTGGCTGGTCCCGGTATCGGTAGCTATGATGAGTTGGAGAAGATTCTCCCCCAGGGTTACAGCTCCCTGTTGATGCCGAAGGAGACCCAGAATGCCATCTTCGCTGTGAAAGACTACATCGAGGAGCACCTCTGCCAGGAGCTCAACCTGATCCGGACCGTTGTCCCGCTGATCGTGGACGTGGAGAGCGGCGTAAATGACATGCTGGACCGCGACGGCTCCCGCACCCCGATCCAGTTCCACATCTCCAACGATTACGACCAGCACCCGGTCGATGCCCAGATCGTCCAGGCGGCGACCAAGTGGAAGCGCATGGCGCTGAAGCAGTTCGGGATGGAGGTGGGGGAAGGCCTGCTCACCGACATGCGCGCCGTGCGCAAGGATTATTTTCTGGACCACGATCACAGCGCCTATGTCGATCAGTGGGACTGGGAGCTCGTGATCACCGAGGAGCAGCGGAACCTCAATTTTTTGAAAGAGATCGTGAAAAAGATCTGGAAGGTCCTCAAGGGGGCCGAGGCCCATGTCCAGGAGCTCTTTCCCCAGCTCAGGACGGACAAGTATCCTAACTTGCCTGATGAGCTTACATTTCTGCATGCCGAGGAGATCCTCGACTGGTATCCCGACCTGCCGCGCAAGGCGCGCGAGACGGAGGTCTTGAAAAAATATCCGGCGATCTTCATCATCGGCATTGGCTATCCTCTCAAGGACGGCTACCCCCACGAGATGCGGGCGGCAGATTACGACGATTGGGTCACGGAGACGGTCTCCGAGGACGGTCGGCCGATGCACGGCCTCAACGGCGATATTCTTGTCTGGAACCCGGTGACCAAGCGCCGCCATGAGCTGACCTCGATGGGCATCCGCGTCAACGCCGAGTCTCTTAAAAAACAATTGGAGATGTCCGGCCAGCTCGATTTCCTCCAGTATCCCTACCATCAGGGGATCATCAAGGGCGAGCTCCCGCTGACGATCGGCGGCGGGATCGGGCAATCCCGCACCTACATGCTCCTCCTGCGCAAGGCGCACCTGGGGGAGGTCAGCGTCACCGTCTGGCCGAAGATCCTCAAGGAGATGAGTGCGAAGCGGAACATCCATCTCCTGGAGTGAGGGCTCAGACTGCGGAAATGCCGAAAGCGTCAATCGGACTTCCTGAGGAGAAGAGGTCTGAGCGGTAGGTGAGGTTACCCGGCGGTCCGCTCTGGCGGCTTGGCGATCCCAGGGCGAGGATGGAGCGGTGAGGGCGGCGCGCCCTCCCTCTTTCTACCGAAGCCGAAGTCGTAGGCGATAGCCCACCGCTTCAAGAACTGGATCGCCATTGCCGGGTCAACCCCCTTGGGACAGACCTGCGTGCAGGTCCCGGCGAAGTGACAGCGCCAGCAGCCCTGCTCGGTATCGATCAGCGGCAGCCGCTCGGCGAAGCCCTCATCGCGCGAGTCGGCCGAATATCTATAGGCTTGCGCCAGCGCCTGCGGGCCTAAAAAGAGCGGATCGCTGGCGGCCGTGGGGCAGGCGGAGAGACAGAGACCGCACTTGATACAGTAGGAGAGCTGAAGATAATCCTCCAGCTCCTCCGGCGATTGGAGATACTCCCCAATCGGATTCTCCTGCTCCTTCTTATCTTCGCGGATCAAATAGGGCTTGATCGCTTGATGCTTCTCGAACATCGGTCCCAGGTCGGGCACGAGGTCCTTGATGTTGGCGTAGTTCGGCAAGGGAGCCACTTCCACAACATCACTACCCAGCTCCAGGATCTGCGTCTGGCAAGCTAACATCGGCTTCTTATTGATGAACATCCCGCAGGCTCCGCAGATCCCCATGCGGCAGGAGGCGCGGTAGGTCAGCGTCCCATCCAGGTTGTTTTTGATCCAGATCAGCGCGTCGAGCACGGTCATCCCCTTGGGGACCGGAACCTCGTAGCTCTGAGCATGAGTCGCTCTGTCGCGCTCCGGGTCGTAACGGGTGATCTTGAAGGTGACGGTCTTCACCGGCTCCCCCCCCATCCTTGCCGCTCCGCTCCTCTTCTCTGCTGCTTTCATCTCAGTTCCCCTTTAACTCGCCAGCCGCGCCGCGATGATCGTTACGTAGGTGCCGTAAGCGAAGGTTGCCAGCCCGAGCAGCGCCAAGCTCCAGGAGATCGCCCTTCCCGCGGCCCGGGAGGTGAAGAGTTCGATGAAAAGGGAGCGCAGTCCGTAGAGCCCGTGATAGAGCAGCGCGGCGAGCAGGATGATATAGCCGACCGTGAAGAAGGTGCTCTTCGCCCGCTGGAGGGCTGAGCCGTAAGAGAGCGTCTTGGTGTAGGCCCCCCCCGAGATTGCCGACAGGTGGATCACCACAACATGGATTCCCAGGAAGGCAAAGATTACCAATCCCGCAACCAAGAACCAGAACCAGAACGTCGATTCTTTAATGTGCATCTTACCTCCTACCCCCCCGGTAGGGCAAAGAACTCCACTGCCACGATCACCAGGAAGACCAACCCCAAGAACATCAGGGCCCAGGTGAGCGGCCGGTGTTTTTCCAACGATGTTCTATAAGGATAGATCGGCCGCTCCATCCGCCCGACGAACAGGCCGAACTCGGTCAAGATCAGCCGCAGCCCGTTGAAGCCGTGGTAGATAACGATTGCAATTAAAAGAAATTCGAAGACATGGGCGATGGGGTTGTTGAGCGGTCCGCCCTCGCCCGCCAATTTCCCCCAGAACGCCTGATTCGTCCGGAAACCGCCCATGATCACGTGGGCGATCAGATAGAGCAGGATCAGCGGCCCGGTGATCCGCTGGCCAGCATAGAGATAACGCTCCAAACCATAACGGCCCCCATAGAACCAGCCCCAGAATCCCTGCCGATTATCGCGATAATTTTTCATCTAATACTTCCGCTCCACCGGCTTCCAGGCGGTGATCTTCACCGGCTTATACTCGAATCGTGGCCCCCCGGGGGTGTAGAAGGCTAAGGAATGTTTTAGCCAATGCTCATCATCCCGCTGGGGAAAGTCGCGCCGCGCATGGGCCCCGCGAGTCTCCTGCCGGGCGAGCGCCGCGCTGACCACCACCTCGGCTACATCGAGCATGAAGCCCAGCTCCAGTGCCTGGATCAACTCTGTATTGTAGATCCGCCCTTTGTCCTCTAGGTGGATCTGCCGGTAGCGCTCCTTTGCCTCCTTTACCACCTCTAAACCCTTCTGGAGATCTTCCGCCGTGCGGTAGACCCGCACATACCGATCCATCGCCCGTCGCAGGTCCTGGCGGATTTGGGCCGCGCGCTCCTGGCCCTCCTGCTCTAACAGATCGAGGACGCGGTGCTCCTCTTCCTCAGCAACCGGGGGTTTGACATCGGGGAGGGCCTTCTCCTGGGCAAGAAACCGGGCCGCCTCCGCGCCGCTGATCTTGCCGTAGGCCAGGCATTCGGCGGTCGAGTTCGTCCCCAGGCGGTTCGCCCCGTGGATCGAGACGGCGGCGACCTCGCCCGCAGCCCAGATATTCTCTATCCTCGTCCGGCCATCGATGTCCGTCTCCACCCCGCCCATGGTGTAATGGGCCACCGGCCGCACGGGGATCGGCTCCTCAATCGGATCGACCCCGGCGAACTTGATCGATACCTCGCGGATCAGGGGCAATCTTTCGTTTATCCGGGCTGCCCCGAGGTGCCGCAGATCGAGCAGGAGATGGTCGAGGCCGTCAGGTCTTTTGAATCCTCGCCCTTCCACGATCTCGGTCATCATTGAGCGGGAGATGATGTCCCGCGGGGCGAGCTCCATTCGCTCGGGGGCATACTTGGCCATGAACCGCTCGCCGTCCTTATTTAATAGGTAACCGCCCTCGCCCCGGGCCCCCTCGGTGATTAAGATCCCTGAGGGCACCAGGCCCGTGGGATGAAATTGGATGAACTCCAGATCCTCCAAGGGCAGGCCGGCACGGTAGGCCATCGCCATCCCATCGCCGGTCACCGTCAGGGAGTAGGTGGTGAACCCGTAGAGCCGCCCGGAGCCCCCGGTGGCGAGGATCAGCGCCTTTCCCCGCACCAGATAGAACTTCCCGCTGGAGGCATCAAAGGCGGTGAGCCCCTTGAACTGGCCATCCTCGACGATGATCGAGGTGACGAACCACTCATCATAGCGCGTCCAGTTGTCATATCTCTGCAAGGTATCATAGAGCGTCTGCATCTCGAAGAAGCCGGTCTTATCCGCAGCGAAGGTCGCCCGGGGGAAGCTATGGCCGCCGAAGGGTCTTTGATCGATCTTCCCATCGGGCCGCCGCGACCAGGGGATGCCCCAGTGGTCCAGTTGCAGGATCTCTGAGGGCATCGTCTCCACGAAGCGGAAGATCACATCCTGGTCACCAAGAAAGTCGCTCCCCTTGACCGTGTCCCAGGCGTGCAACTCTAAGCTATCCCCCTCCTCGGTGCGGAGGGCTGCAGCGGTCCCGCCCTCGGCGCAGACGGAGTGGGAACGCATCAGTTGCACCTTGGAGATCAAGGCGATATCGAGCTGCCCTCCGGAGACCCGCTCCGCCTCCAGGGCCGCGCGCAGCCCGGCGATCCCTGTCCCCAAGATCAGAAGATCGTGCTCTAAGACCTCAGCCAATCTCTCCTCCCCCAAGCTCCCTTATCCATAATTGAGAGCATTATAGTCACCTGACTTGAGGCAGGGCAATGACACAGGTCAGTTAAATTCCTGACCGCTGTCGCGTCCCCCCGTCTTGGCTCCCCCGACCTCAAGATGACAAACTGAGCTATGGTCCTGGCCCGATCCAGAGGAGTGGGGCAATGCCCCAGCAATAAGATCGCACAGTCCCTCGAGTACTCCCTGGCCCTAGGGACATTTTATAGTAATCCCGGTTACATACATCTGCGCAGGATATGAGGTAGAATACCATCGACCGGGAAAAGGCTGATGGAGATGTTGAGCAATTTAAAACTGAGCGGTCGGAGATTATAAAGGAGGTTGTAATGCGCAGAATGCTCGTGCGTGCGGTGTTGGTAGGTTCTTTTGCCCTACTCCTCTTGGGGGCAGCCTTTGGAAATCAGGCTGGAATCGGTGTCGGTGACCATCCACGCTCTATCGCAGTGGGGGATTTCAACCGCGACGGCTGGGATGACTTTGCCGTGGTCAACGAGCTCTCCAACGATACCACCATTCTCATCGCCCAGGGCGATGGAACTTTTGCGTCCCCGGCCAACGCAGTAGATTATGATAAATACACCCCGGTCATCCCCACGGCGATCGCTGCCGGAGACTTAAACAATGACGGGAAAGAGGACCTGGCCCTGGCCGCCTGTGGCCTGACCGAGATCGTGACCACTACCACCTCGGGGACAAGCCAGACGACTAAGGTAAGTTATGCCAACGTCTTCACCTTCAGGGGCAATGGCAAGGGCGAGTTCAAGATCGACAAGAAGTATCAGGCCGGCGACTGTCCCAGCGCGATCGCGCTGGCCGACCTCGACCGCGATGGGAAGCTGGAGATCATCGTGGCCAACTCCGGCTCGGATAGCATCACCGTCATTGATGGATACAGCCAGAAGAACTTTGCTGTAGGCACAACCCCGGTCGCTTTGGCCGTCGGGAACTTCAACCGCGATGGGAAGCCGGACCTGGCCGTGGCCAACTCTGGCTCGGACAATATCTCGATCTGCCTGGGCACCGGTGACAGTAAATACCTAGATTGCGCGACCATTCCCCCTATCCCTGTCGGCCAGCGGCCCCAGGACGTTAAGGTAGGCGACTTCAACTGTGACAACAGGCTGGACCTCGCCGTGGCTAACTTCAGCTCGGACGACGTCTGGACCCTCTTCGGGGATGGGACGGGGAAGTTCACCGTCCACGGAAAGTATCGCGTCGATCAGGCCCCCTCGGCCCTGGCAGTGCGGGACTTCAACCAGGACGGGATGCTGGACGTTGCCGTGGCCAATGCCCTGGCCAACGATGTCTGGATCCTCTCCGGGAGACGTGATCCCAAAGGGGAGAAGGGTGATCTTGAGGCAGTGACTGGTAAATTTGCCGTGGGGGAGAAGCCCGTAGCGATCGTCGCCGGCAGCTTCGATAAGGACCGCGATGGGAATCCCGATCTGGCAGTGGCCAACGAGCTCTCCAATGATGTGACAATCCTTCTCGGGAAGGGGGCTGGTAGTTTTTTTCTCCCTAAAGTAGCACCACCAAACAAGCCACCAGTGGCTGACTTCAGCTACTCCCCAGCCCAGCCGAGTGTCGGGGAGACGGTGAAGTTCGACGGCTCATCCTCCCACGACCCCGATGGCACGATCGCCAGTTACAGTTGGGATTTCGGCGATGGGACCACGGGCAGCGGCGTCACGGCCGAGCACGCTTATAGTAAGGAGGGCTCGTATAAGGCCTGCCTGACGGTCAAGGACGACAAGGGCGCGGATGACCAGGCCTGTCAGAGCCTTACCGTGGTCTCCGCCCCGACGGCTGGAGCCCCGGCCGCGGCCACCAAGGCCCCCACAGTCGGCAAGGAGCCAAGCGCTGTAGCCTCCGGGGACTTCGACGGCGATGGGAAGGAGGACCTCGCCGTGGCCAATCAGGGAGCGGACAATGTCTCGATCCTGCTCGGCGCAGGCGAGGGGAAGTTCAGGCCTAAGGAGACCGTCGATGTAGGCAAGAGCCCCAGCGCCATCGTCGCCGCGGACTTCAACAAGGACAGTAAGCCTGATCTGGCGGTGACCAACGCTGGCACGAACAACGTCTCGATCCTCACCAGCGATGGGAAGGGCGGCTTTCATGCCGGCGCGAGTCCCGCCACAGGGAGCAATCCGATGTTCCTCGCCGCCGGCGATGTCAATAGCGATGGAAACCTCGATCTGGCGGTGGCCAACTCCGGCTCGAACAACGTCTCGATCCTGCTGGGGAAGGGCGATGGGACCTTCAAGGAGGCCCTAAACACTGCGGCGACGGGGGACTCCCCCGAGGGGCTGGCCCTAGGAGATCTCAATAATGATGGAAAACTCGACCTCGCCGTCTCCAACCTCAGCTCCGGTGATATCGCGGTGCTGCTGGGCAACGGCGATGGGACCTTCTCCGCCGGGGCCAAGCTCACGGGGCTGAACCATCCCCGCAAGGTGGTCATTGCCGACTTCAATAACGATGGGAAGGCCGATATCGCTGTGGCTGACTCCGACTCCAACGCCGTAGTCATCTTCCTGGGAAAGGGCGATGGGACCTTCGAGGAGCAGCGGATCTCGGCCAAAGTGGGAGAGTCCCCGCGAGCACTGGTTGCCAAGGACCTTAATAATGACAATAAAGCCGATCTCGCCGTGGCCAACTACAGCTCGAACAATATCTCAGTCCTGCTGGGGAAGGGCGACGGCTCCTTCGAGGAGCAGCGGATCTCAGGCGTGGGAGAGAAGCCGAGCGCCATCGTCACCGGGGACTTCAATGAGGATAACAAGCCCGACTTGGCGGTGGCCAACTCCGGCTCGAACAACGTCTCGATCCTGCTGGGCAACGGCAATGGGACCTTCGAGGACCCCGCGATCGGTTTTCTGGGGAGTGCCTGGAGCGGGGCCCTCTTCGGTGGCGTCGGTTCGCTCCTCTTCTTCCCCCTGATCCTCTGGCTCTGGGGGGTCTGGATGGATGAGAAGCGGCGGGCGAAGCTCCTGGCCAAGCTCAGCTTGAGGAGGTGACCGAGGTTGCGCACGATAGCCTTTGCTCTCCTGATAGCCTTAATCTTAGTCGCTCCGGGGCCCCTGACGGCGGATCAGCCCGCTTCCGCCCCCGCCACGAGCGCCGGAGGGCTGATCACTGTCGCCAAGTCGGTCCAGTCGGAGTGGATCAACCCCCGGGGGGCCGGCACGCCGGATAGGGCCACGGTCACGATCACCGTCCGCGGGGATACGACCCAAGGGCGGCTGCCGCTCGATCTCATCTTCGTCGTTGACCGCTCGGCGACCATCGACATCACCGAGATGCGCGGGGCGGTGGCCCAGATATTGGAGTTGCTCAGCCCGCAGGACCGCATCGGGCTGGTCTCGTTCGCCGACGCTGCCCGCACTGACCTGGAGCTCGTCCCGGCGACCGCGGAGAACCGCAAACAGCTCCTGGGGGTAATCGACGGGTTGATCAATGAGGGGAAGACGGCCTGTGACGCTGGGGTGGACAGGGCTAACTCAATTTTGGCCGGGGGGCGGAGCACCGCCCTGCGGGCGGAGCTTCTGCTCACCGACGGGATGTGCACCCACGGCCATGAGCCGGAGGATAAGCTGAAAGGGGCAGTAGCAGAGGGGATCGCCCCCTTCATCATCGGTGTGGGGATGGTCAGCCGGACCTTCCCGGCAAAGATCGCCCAGGTCGAGGGAGTGAAGTTCTTCCCCTCTCCAGCCTTCTTCATCGACTACTTCCAGCAGACGCTCGTGAAGATCATTGGGCTGGCCGGGAAGGACCTCGTCTTGGTGGAGCGACTCCCGGGCTATATCCACTATGAGGGCGGGGCGAGCGAGCCCCCCACCTCCATCGACCCCCATGGAGGCCTGACCATCGAGTGGCACCATGACCGCCTGGGACTCGGCGAGGGCTGGCAAATCTCCTTCCAGATCAGTGCGGAGAAGACCGGCGAGCTGAGCCTGGAGGCCGGAGGAGAGCTCTGGTTTAACAATCCCTTGACCGGAAGCCCCATGCCCCCCGTTCCCATTCCTGGGGCGACGATCCGCGTGAAGAATGTCCCGCCCCGCTGTGGCTTCACCTATGAGCCGGAGAAGCCGACCACGGCGGATGATGTGAACTTCTTCGACAGATCAACCGATCCCTTCGGTGGCACCATCGCAAGCTGGCAGTGGGACTTCGGCGATGGGAGCGGTTCCTCCAAGCGGAATCCGACCCACCGCTATCGGAAGGACGGCCAATATTCAGTGAAGCTCCAGGTGACCGACGATGAGGGGGCCACCTGTCAGACATCTCAGACGATCACCATCGGGCTGATCGAGGCCCTCCCTCTCCGCTCGGTCCTGGCCTTCCCCCATGATCAGGTCCTCCCCGGTCGGGACTACGAGGTCGGGGTGGAGATCACCCCCAAGATCTGCATCAACGGGATGGGCTTGAGGGAGGTCTACCCCCAGGGCTGGGAGATCACCCCCGTGGATAATGATGGAGCGCAGTTCCGGGCCCCCAACGAGTGGATCTGGCAGGGGCCGGTCTGTCCACCGAGCGATCCGGCCGATTCGGGAGGCAATCCCAAGGTCAGCTATAGGATAGCAGTCCCTTCAGGCCTCGCTGCGGGAGACTATGCGATCTCCGGGACGGTGAATAGCTTCTCTCCACAGTTTGAGATTCATGTCAGCGGCCGGGGCACGCTGGCGGTGGTCGCGAAGCTGCCGCTTGAGGTGGCGATCGCCTGCTTAGATACCGCAACCAACCGACCGGATCCAGCGAGCTGCTACGATGAGCAGGGAAGAGCGGTGATCACCCAGGCACAGATCGAGCGGGCGAAGGAGCTATATCACTCAGGTGAGCCCGTCCCCGCCACCGGCGGTCAAGTGATCGACTATCAGATGATGCTCCGACTGCTCGCCTACTATGAGACGGGGACGCCGGTGACCCAGCCCCTGCCCCAATCGTAAAATAGTAGGGGCAGACCCCTGTGTCTGCCCTAAAAGGGCGAACACATAGGTTCGCCCCTACATCGATTTAAGGGGTGACGGTGACCTCCTTGCTCGTCCGCGCGAGCGCCCCCTGCTCATCGATCACCGTCAGGGTGATGGTGTAAGCTCCCGGTTTGGTGTAGCGGTGCGTCGGGTTCTGCTCTCCGGTCACTTTTGTGCCATCCCCGAAGTCCCAGCCCCAGAAGGCGATGTGGCCAGTTGGGCTTGGGTCATAGGACTTGTCAGTGAATTGGATCAGATCATCGATGGTTGGCCTCTCGGGGATGAAGCTAAAGTCGGCCACCGGCGGGGCGTTGATTACCTGGATCTTGTGGGAGGCATTCGCCTCGGCCCCATCGTCGTCGGTCACCTGTAGCGTTACCGTGTAGATCCCAGCATCCTGATACTGATGCTCCGGATTCTGCTCGCTCGAGGTCGTCTCATCGCCGAAATCCCAGCTCCATTCGCCGATCTCCCCGTCGGGATCAGAGGAGGCATCGGTGAACTTAATTATGTCGGCATCCGTCGGCTTCTCGGGGGTGTAGTTAAAATTGGCCGTCGGGGCGACGTTGCTCACCGTGATCGTCTGAGAGGTGCTGGCCCCGGCCCCATCGTCGTCGGTCACGGTAAGCTTCACTACATATTCCCCATCATCGGCGTAACGATGGGAAGGAGTCTGGACATCGCTCGTCGTCCCATCATCGAAGTTCCAGAGCCATTTGACGATCTCTCCGTCGGGATCTGAAGAGAGATCGGTGAACTGGATGGTATCGAGATCGGTCGGCTTCTCAGGGGTGTAGTTAAAATTGGCCGTCGGGGCAACGTTCTTCACCGAGATCTTTTGAGAGGCTTCGTCGGTCTTGCCGCAGTCGTCAGTCACCGTCAGCGTCACGGTATAGTGGCCGCTTTTGGCGTAGCGATGGGAGGGGCTCTGGATATCGCTCGTTGACCCGTCGCCGAAGTCCCAGGACCAGGCGACGACCTCCCCATCGGGATCGCTCGACTGATCGGTGAAGTTAATCTCATCCTGGGTCGTCGGCTCCAGGGGGAGGTAACTGAAGTCGGCCACTGGGGGAAGGTTTGCCGCGACTACCTCAAGTTCTGCAGCCGCCGAGGCGCTCGCCCCATCGTCGTCGGTGACCGTGAGGCTGACGGTATAGTTCCCCGGCTCGGCGAACTGGTGGCTGGGGTTGCGCAGCGCGCTCTTCTCCCCATCGCCAAAGTCCCATTCCCAGGAGATGATAACCCCATCGGAATCACTAGAGCGGTCGGTAAACTGGACTACCTCATCGACGGTGGGGCTTTCGGGAGAGAAGGTGAAGTCGGCCTGTGGGGGCTTATTCTCTGCGCGGACAGTGAGCCCCTCCGTTGCTTCACCCTGGGCCCCGCGATCATCGGTCACCACAAGCCGGACGGTGAAGCTCCCCACCTGCTCATATTTATGCGAGGCCGTCTGGCCCTCAGCCGTTGCCCCGTCACCGAAGTCCCAATTGAATGCAACTAGTTGCCCATCAGGGTCGTTGGAGGAGGAACCGTCGAAGCTCACTGCCTGGCCGGCTACGGGCCTCTGAGGGGAGAAGACAAACTTGGCTATGGGGGGGAGGTTGAAGGCAGAGTTGAGGGCCTTGGGGGTGCCGTTGAGCGGGTTGCCGTCGGCATCGTGGCCATTTATTTCCACTCCATCGTTGCTCGCCCAGTTCTCATCCGTATCCTCCAACGCAGGATCGATCCGCTCCATCGAGGCGTTCGGCGGCATGCTGTGGGCATCGGTCCCCGCGGGCCAGGCGCCACCGTCGTGGTTGGCCGTGTCGATAATACTCCCCCCGGGATCGAGGAGGCGGAGCCGCTCGCCGCTGTTCTTTAATGCCCCCTGGTAGACCTGATCGGCGGGGATGTCGCTGATCGTCTCATCGTCGCCCCGCTCGAGGAGGAAGAAGCCGTGGGCCGGGATCGTCCCCTCAAGCGCGATATCGGGGCTGCCATCGTCGGAGACCAGTCGCCAGCCGGTCAGGTCGAGATCTCCGTCGGTATTATTATAGAGCTCAATCCACTCATCATTGGAATTGGCTGCGGTCCCCGCCCAGGCGACCTCATTGATCACCACCGCTCGCTGGGGGACCTCGCCAAAGGTCCCAACTCCCCAGAGGAATGCTATCAGCAGAAAGAACGCTATGCCCTCACGGATGAACCTGGTCATCTCTACCACCCCTCTCCTGCTCTGATTATATCACCAGGATGTGAAGATCTTGTGGAGGAATTGCAGAGGTTTTAGGGAAGCTGTTCTCCCGCTGAGAGGACGGGGAGAAGCTCCTCCAGCCGCCGTAGCTCCAGGTCCGGCGGGGGAAGATCCTTATCGTGGTCCTCTCCCTGGGGGTTGAGCCAGGCGGCCCAGAGGCCTGCGCGCTTCGCCCCCTGGACGTCGTAGTAGGGGGAGTCGCCGACGTAGAGCGCCTCTTCTGGCCTTACATTGAGCATCGCGAGCATCCTGGTGAAGATCGCCCCCTCGGGCTTCTCGACGCCTAAGTCCCCGGAGACGATGATCGCCGCAAACCAGGGCTCGATCCCCAATCTTTGGATCTTCCTCCACTGGACCCCGCTCGGCCCATTGGTGATCAGCCCCAGCTTATATTCATCCAGTGATTTGATCACCCGCTCGGCTCCCGGGCGGAGCTCGACGCTCTCCGCGAGCATCTTGATAAAGGATGGCCCGGCCTTTTGGGCCAACTCCTCATCGAGCCCCGCTTCGCGGAGGAGCCGCCGGAGCGCCTCCGTCCCCCGGGACTTATATTTAACTGCCTCACGATCGATCGCGTGGAGCAGCTCTCTATACTGCTTGCCGCCAAGGCTCACCCGATGGGCTGCGAAGAGCTCTCCCTGGCCGATCTGCCGGAAGGCCTCTGAGAGAGCCGCGGGGATCGGGAGCCCATATTTGCAAAGAGTCCCGTCGAGGTCGAAGATGATCGCGCACAGTTCGTTGAATCTCCCCATCATTATCGCTATCCTGGCAGCAGCATTCTACTAAAATGGGGAGGCCGATGGGAGATGCGGGTGACCGGCGGGGTGAAGCGCGGGGAGCGGCTCCTCGATCTTGAGGATCGGCGGATCAGGCCGATGCGTGCTGCGGTGCGCTCCGCTCTCTTCAACATCCTCCGTGAGCTGGTCGCGGGGAGCCGCTTCTTGGACCTCTTCGCCGGGACGGGGTCCGTCGGCATCGAGGCGCTGAGCCGCGGGGCAGAGGAGTGCACCTTCGTCGATCACCTCCCCGAGGCGGCCAGGTTGATCAAGATGAACCTGGCGAAGCTCGGCTTGACGAGCCGGGCCAAGGTCTATCAGCTCGACGCCCTCGAGGCGATCGCGCGGTTCGAGCGCCGGGGTAAAGGATTCGATCTGATCTTCATCGGTCCACCCTACGGCCAAGGCCTAGCCGCAGAGGCCCTGGAGCGGCTCGATGGGTCGAGCATCGTCGCCCTGGACGGTCTGGTAATTACGGAGGTCTTCAAGAAGGAGGAGTTCCGGGAACGCTACGGAGAGCTCCTGCTGGTAGATAAGCGGAGATATGGGGATAATCTCTTGCTATTTTTTAAGCATGGGTGATCCAGAATTCCTGCTCTTCCGCCTCGGATTTGAAATCCGGGATCGGCTTCTTCTCTTTCATACCTCCTATGATTCGACCCACGCGCCCGTTCGGCTACCTTCTACCTTCCCCCTCCCCCGCTCATGCTCATCTTGCGGGAGAAACAGGGCCAGGCTTCATGCTCATCTTGTGTGAGACAACTCTAGCGATGGCTCAGGAGAGAGTGTCATGGGATCCTCCTGCCCCAGCTCTTCATATTTGAACCGCGCGGCGGCGGCGATCATTGCCGCGTTGTCCGTGCAGAGAATCGACGAAGGGAAGTAGATCTCAAGGCCCAATGCCTCGGCCTCCCGCCGGAACCGCGCCCGCAGCTCGGAGTTGGCTGCCACCCCACCGACGGCCGCAATTTTTTTAATTTTAAACTCCGCAGCGGCCCGCAGCGTCTTGGCCACGAGCACATCGACGACCGCCCGCTGGAAGGAGGCAGCAACGTCCTCCCGCTTAGCCCGGTGCTCCTTCAGGAAGTAGGCCATCGCCGTCTTCAGGCCGGCGAAGCTGAAGTCGTAACCGGTGTTGAGCATCGGCCGGGGGAGGGCAATCGCCTCAGGGTCGCCCTCTTTAGATAGACGGTCGATCGCTGCCCCGGCGGGATAATCAATCCCGATCAGCTTGCCCACCTTGTCGAAGGCCTCCCCTGCGGCATCGTCGCGCGTCCGGCCGATTGTCCTGTAATCTCCGTAACGCTCGACACGGATCAGGTTGGTATGGCCGCCGGAGACGAGCAGTGCCAGAAGCGGCGGCGGTCCTTGAGGATACTCCAGGTAGTGGGCGAAGATGTGGCCCTCGAGGTGATTGACCCCCACCAACGGTCTTTTAAGCGCATAGGCAATCCCCTTGGCCGCCGAGAGGCCCACCAGGAGCGGCCCGACCAGTCCCGGGCCGTAGGTCGCCCCCACCAGATCGATTTGGGAGATATCGACCTCGGCCCGCTCCAGTGCCTCCTTGATAATGAAGGGTAATTTTTTTAGATGATTCCGCGAGGCGATCTCGGGGACGACCCCGCCATACTTGCTGTGGAGCCCGGCCTGGGAGTAGATGATGTTAGCGAGCAGTCTCCGTTCATCCGCAAGGACCGCAGCGGCGGTCTCATCGCAGGAGGTCTCAATCCCCAGGGTGAACATCTCTGTATCTCTGAAGCTCTCGCTTCAACTGCTCGGCCAGCCGATCATCGATGATCCCGATCACGCTCCGCGGCGACTTGCCGATGGCCCCTCCCAGCTCGTCCTTGGTCAGGCCCATATAAGCTTTACCAGCTCCAGAAAATCTCCGCCGGGCATTCTCCGAAGCGTCCGCAGCGACCAGGACCAGCTTGAGCCCATCCCACTTGGCCCGGACCCCGTTCCAGCCGGAGACGAGCTCTCCGGCCTTGGCTGCGATCCCCAAGAGCGATAGGATCCGGCCCTGGATCGCCTCCGCAATCCGCTCCGGCAGGTCCTGATACTCCAATGACGCCGCGCTCTTCAGGGCCCGCTCCAGCCGCCCCCTCCTCATCGCCTGTCTGATACATGAAAGTTTGGGGCAGACATAGACCCCCCGGCCGGGGAGCTTCGCAGAGGAGTCCACGACCACGCGGTCCTCGTAGCGGACGAGCCGGATCAGCTCCGCCTTCTCCCGCTCAGCCCTACAACCGATGCAGGTCCTGATGGGCATCTATCCCTCTTGGAGTTTCTTTTCGATGAATTCTACCACTAAACTCCCCAATTCTAAAGCCCTTTGGGCATCGGGTTCATCAAAGGCCTCGGCGGGGATGCCTCCTGGCAAGCCATCAGGATATCTCGTCGGAATGTAGTATTTGTCTAAAGGAGCAATCTTTCTCTTGAGGTTGGAAAAGTCAGAGTCAAACTCTTTGGCCAATTCGCAGAGTTCGGCTACAGAGTGCCCATACACCTCCTCCTCGCCCTGGGAGTAGATGAAGGCTTTGAGGGCCTTCTCCGCCGCCTGCTGTGCCAGGAAACAGGCTAGGTGGAACCGCTTTCCCTCAAGGGTATATCCGGCATCGTCAAGATCACTCTTCGCCTGTCTCAGCCAGCGCTCTCCCTCAGCCTTGGGATTCGGCTGCATCGTAAAGCACTCTCCCCTTCTTCAGAATGTTCCTAATGAAAGAATTGGCCTGTTCCATCTGCGCAAACTCTTTCGGGGTATAGACCAGCACGTCCAGCGCCACTCTTGGCTGCAGCGCAACGTATATCTCCTCCAGTCTATCGAGAAATCGTTTCTCCGTCTCCTGCACGATGATCAAGTCGATATCGCTGCTGCGACCAATGTTCCCTTCAGCCAATGAGCCGAAGAGGATGATCTTGCGAACTCCCAAGCCCTTGAGTTTGGGAATCAGCCTCTCAAGCTCTTCCTCTAGCCTCCCTCGTCTACTCTCTGTAGTTGGGGATTCGAGATTCATGAGCACATACTCTTCCCATCATTTAAACTCGAAAAGACCCTTCTCTTCAACATATCTTTCACCGGCTCGGGTAATCAGCTAATGGATAGGAAGGCGGGATTACCCCTCCAGCACATCTGGTCTGAGTGCAGCGATATAAGGTAAATTGCGGTAGAGCCCGGCGTAGTCGAGCCCGTAGCCGACCAGAAATTCATCCTTCTCCAACTGGAAGCCGACGTAATCGAGCTCCACCTCGACCTCCCGGCGGGCGACCTTGTCGATGAGGCAACAGGTCCTCAAGGTTTTCGGTCCTCGCGCGCGGAGTTTTTTTTGAACAAAATTGAGCGTCCGACCGGTGTCCACGATGTCCTCGACGATCAACAGGTCCTGTCCCTCAACCGGGTCTACCAGGTCCTTTAGGAGCCGCAGCTCCCCCGGGGAGGCGGCGTTGCCGTAGCTGGAGACGGTGATGAAGTCATATTCGAGCGGCAGGTCGATCGCCCGCACTAGGTCAGCGAGGAAGATCACCGCCCCGCGGAGGAGCCCCACGGCGAGCGGCGGCCGCGTCTTCACCATCTCGCCGAGCTTCCCCCGGTAATCTGCAGTGATCTCGGCCCCCAGCTCCCCGATCCGTCGCCGGATCTCCCCCTCCTCGAAGAGGACCCGCTTCAACCTCCGGTCGAGCTCCATCGCCTCAGCCGCTCCTTGAACTTCTCAATCGGCTTGATCGGAGTGGGGTCGATCCCGCCGAGGAGCGCCAGGTAGACGCTGACGAAATCCCCCAGATGGACCAGCGAGAAGAGCTGCGCGAGCCGCCCCTCGCCTGCGGCCTGGACCTCTTCATACCCTACCCCACGCCTGTCGAGTAGCTCCTTCATGATCTCCAGCCGCACCTGGTTGCGCCGATGATCGAGCTCGCTCCGCAGCAGGATTACCCTCATATTCGGCAATAAATCCGCTCGCTCGAAGCCGACGATCTCGTTGTGGTTCAGCTCGGAGAAAGTATTCCAGAAGGCTAGCTGCTTGCCATTCTCGTTGACCTCGGTCTTCCAGCGGAGGGCCACAGCGTCGGTCGTCCCCTCCACGCCGTAGATCAGCGGAATCTTGCCATAGAGACCTTGAGCGAGCCGTTTGGCCCGATTATCCCCTAAGGGGACCGTCCGTCCCCAGCGGGTCTTCATCCCTTGCAGGAACTCCGGCAGGCGGAGAAGCTCTCCCTCCGAAAATAGCCCAGCCCCAGAGAGCAGTTTTAAGACTGGCACCAGGAGATACCCCAGGGCCGCCCGCGGCTGTAATCCGCCAGGAATCTTGATAAAGGGCACGCCGTGCCCTTTGGCCAACCGTTCCAGCTCCCCGTCGGAGGAGATGAGCAGCAGCCGGGCCCCCCGCTCCAGGGCTATCTTAATCGAGCTGAGCGTCTCCTCGGTATCTCCGGAGTAGCTGATCCCGATGACCAGGCTCCGCGCATCGACCGGGGGCAGCCGATAGCCCCGATTGGAGGTGACCGGCAGCTTGAGGAGCCGCCCCAGGAGGTCTCCGACGATCCCCGAGCCGCCCATCCCCGTAGTGACGATCCGCTCGATTCCGCCGATGTCGGCTGGAGGAGAGGGCTCGAGGCCGAGGGCCGCATGGCACTGCTCGGGGAAGTCCTCGAGGGCCGCGAGCATCCCCTCCGGGTCGAGGCGCGCCAGGTTTTTCTGGTCGTCCAGGTCGATCATTCTTTCTCCAGTCCTTTCTTCCAAGATCCAACGTCCAACGTCAACGGCCTCGGACCTTGGACTTCATGGTATTATCTCCACCCCGTAGAGCCGGGCCATCCGCTCCAGGGCGAAGCGGTGGGCCTGCTGATCGGAGTCGGCCACGCCCTCCTGGAGGACCCGCACCCGCCAGCCCCGCTCCCAGAGGTCCTTCACCGTGTCCATCACACAGATCGAGGTGGGGACCCCCACGACGGTCACCACCCCCGGGGCGAGCCGGGCGAGCAGCTCCGCTAGATCCGTCCCAGGGAAGCCGCTGTAGTGCGACTTTGGAATCAGATAGACGCTGTCGCTCCTGGTGTAGTCAACCAAAACCGGGATCAACTGGTGCCCCCAGGTCCCCTCGATGCAGTGCGGGGGGAGGAGCCGGAAGGCCGGGTCGTCATCATGGTGGGTGGTCTGGAGGAGGATCACTGGCTGGTCCTCCTTGAGGTGGTCCTCAATCGCCTCGATCACTATAGGGATGATTCGCTCGGCCCCGTGGCCGCAGTAGAGTGCCCCCTGATCGTCGAGGAAATCGTTGAGCATATCGATTACCAACAGGGCCCTTCTTTTAGGCGATCCCTCCTCCATTTAGGCCTACACCTCTTCCGGGTGCGGTTGGCGGACTGCGAAGCGCCCCTCGAGGCGCTTCATCCGCTCGGTGATCCCGCCATACTCCAGCTCATTGTAGCCGAGCATCGCCGGGCCAAAGAGACCCTGGCGGCGGAGCTCAGCGGCCTTCTGGGAGACCTTATCCCTGATCCAGTCCCAGAAGGGGTGGTCGAAGGTGTCGACCGGCTCGGTCAACCTTCCCTCGTGGACGCAGAAGCCGAGGCAGGAGACGATCGGCGGCCCGTCGAAGTAGGAGATGGAGGAATTACGCTTGACCGGCATCAGCGGGCCGTGGTGCGAGCCACGCATCCATCCGCCGACGTAGTGGCCGATCTCATAGGGGGCCAATATCTCGCCGGTAGCCGGAAACTGTGACTGGACCCGGACGAGCATCACCGGATCGTCCTTGCCAGTGTATCTCCCGGCGATGTTGTGCAGCCTCGTGGTGGAGCAGGCGACGGCCTGCTCGCCGGTGGTGCGGGAGTAGATCGATTCCACGACGAACCGCTCGTTGTCCCGCAGGAGGCAGGCGATGTCGTAGATATCTTCAGGGGCATTGAGCTTGATCACTCTATCCCCCTCAGTATAGGCTACATCCATGATGTTGAACGAAAAGCCCTCCTTCATCGTTGGAGAGAGCATCAGGCCGGGATTATACATGGGGTCGGTGAATGCGAGATATAAGGGGAGGTTGTAGGCCCCCGGCTCGGTCTTGTCGGCCATGAAGAGCAAGAACGGCTCATTCGGCCGCTCCTCGAACTCCAGCTCGGCCACCGCCGGGCCGAGGCCCTTGACG
>Ga0114934_10000262_pt1 | contig 33364 bp, 33 predicted proteins | sample 4SBtaG_2_FD_99695 | JGI IMG/M metagenome (GOLD analysis project Ga0114934, IMG submission 99695) | Deep subsurface microbial communities from Kolumbo volcano to uncover new lineages of life (NeLLi) - 4SBTROV10_white metaG | ecosystem: Environmental > Aquatic > Marine > Volcanic ...
CCCAACAACCAGTTCGTCCATACTCGCCAAATGCCATAGCCCCAATTTATTATCACCCTTTTCATCAACCGTACAATAGGGCACTATGATTTTCTTACCACTGTCTATCGCATCCGGCAAAGCGTGACAAGTCCGAGTTTCGGAACGGCAATCGATATACCACATCACCGTTTGAGCCGGTGCATACTCGGGTAACTCAATAAATCGATCGCAAATAATCTTGCTGAGAGCGTCTTTGTTGGGCTGGGCTTTACGAGCATCATACGCTTGGCGGCGCATTCCATTCTTTCGCTCCATCAAAGCGTCTAAATCCGGGTTGTTCATTTAAATGCTCCTATAACCTCAACGGACTAAGAGATGTCCGTCATGAAGAAGGCCAAAACTCGACCAGGAATAAAATTAGATCACATGCACAACCCGTAAATCAACCTAATTATTGGACTTATCCATAGCCTACCTAATATATTGCAAAACACATTATCTTTTTGACGACAACTTTTTTGAAAAATCGACAACGACATCGTTGGAAGCTTTTTTCAAGTCAGGCACCGTCTCTCCATTTTCTAGCAGCGCATTAAGTGCCTCAAATAATCCACCGGGCGAATACACAGAATCCATCATCATTTTATAAATACGCAAACAGGCATCCATTGTATTGCTGCTTCTACGGACATCCATATCAATGCGCCATTGCAAACCATTCAATCGTTGTTGCATTGGCTCAGGCACACTTTCAATCAACTCATTGACAGCTTCTTTCCGTTTTTGCTCAAATTTCTCTGGGTCACTTTTCGCTAATTCCACCCAGGAGTCAAAATCGAAGGACGTTGTCACTTTTATACCATCATTAGCCATATTTCACTCCACTGTATAATTTCAAAATTTGTACAGCTTTGAGCAAAGGCCATGCCTTCTAAAGTAAGTTATTTAAAAACAACAATTAAGTTAAAGGCTATTCGCTGTCGAAAGCGAAAAAACAGGACTTTGTATATTCTTTCGACGCCAGTTAATTACCTACTGATTACACTTCCTCTTCATGCTTTGGGTTTGTAGAAACGGACCTAAGTTCAATCCCAGACCCTTGAATTGACTGCTTAGGTACATTTTCCTCTGTTAGATCCCGATTTGGAGGATCTTCACTTTTAGTTGTATGAATTTCACGTTTGGGTTGATTCGAATGACCAGATTCTCCCAACAAACCTCCATTATTGATGCTCGCATCGGGTACATTATTTTCTTTACTCTTTATTTCGTTTTTTTGGTTTCCAGCTGAAGCTGACCTAATATTATTCGTTTCCACCATCATCGACCCGGCTGACCCACCCGCTGATTCTTCAGTCAAAGCCGAATCTACTATACCATCAACTTTCTCTTTTACTGATCTACTATCACCCTTCTGATTAACGACTTTGGTATTTTTATTTAATGAGCCAGACCTACGCCCCCTCCTCCGTCGGCTGTTCCGTTTAGGCACTCCTTTTTCCGATTTTGTGTCGACCTGGCCAGTATCTGTTTGGCTCAAATTTTCGTTTGCAGCAACAGTTTTATTGGCTGGTTTTTGGTCCCGATTAGCGTTTCGTGGTCCTCTCGTTTTCCGGCCACTCGCTCCGTTAGAAGCTCTTCGTCCACCCCTACCTTGAGTCGATTGCTGTGTTTGAGACCGAGATCCCCGGGAACGTTCCACGGAGTTTTCGCCTTTAATTTTCGAGGTATCAGATTGAGCACCGCCCACCATTTTTTTCCAAAATCGTTTAATTAATCCTGCAGAGCCTTTATTTTTTCCTTCGGGCGCCGGAGTCGCTGGCAAAAACTCCTTGATCGCAGGTTCTTCAACCACAGACGTCAAATGGGTTGCGAACTTGGGCATTTCTACATTGTCCTTTTTTAATGCATCATAACTCACCCTATCTTCATCAGCTTCACTGCTTCGAATTCGCTCAATCTCATAAGCAGGCGTTTCTAATTGCCTACTCGGCAATATTATGACGGTAACATTATGCCGTTTCTCAATTTGGTCAATGGACGAATGTTTCTCATTGAGTAGAAAAGTTGCTGATTCTATAGGAAGGTGGGCAATAATCTTTGCTGTATTTTTCTTCATCGCGTCTTCTTCAATGATCCGCAACACAGCCAGCGCTAGAGATTCGACACTGCGAATAGTACCTTGGCCCTTACATCGCGGGCACACGAGCTGACTGGACTCCTCCAAAGAAGGCCTCAAGCGTTGCCTCGACATTTCCAAAAGCCCAAATCGGGAAATCCGACCTACTTGCATTCTCGCTCGGTCAATCTTTATCGCCTTTCTTAAACTATTTTCGACGACTCGATGGTTCTTAAGCGAAAGCATATCGATAAAATCAATAACAAACAATCCACCAAGATCGCGCAGCCGTAGTTGCCTAGCTATTTCGACAGAAGCTTCTGTATTTGTAACCAATGCCGTTTCTTCGATATCGACACCTTTAGTAGCGCGCGCAGAATTAATATCAATCGTGGTTAGTGCTTCTGTATTATCGATGACTATGCTACCACCAGATGGAAGTGTAACTTCGCGACGATAAGCCATTTCAATCTGGCTTTCTATTTGATAGCGAGTAAACAGGGGTACTGAATCTTCATATAGATTCGCCTTAGACAGAAACTGTGGCATGACCTGCTGCAAAAAATTCCTAACCAACCGAAATGTCGCAGGATTATCAACTAGAATTTCATCGATATCAGAGCGCAGATGATCTCGGAGCGCCCGGATGATGACATTACTCTCTTGAAAAATCAGAAACGAAGCAACTTTTTCCTGGGATGAACGTTCGATCGCGTCCCACAATTGGCAAAGGTAATTCAAGTCCCACTGTAATTCCTCCAAACTTTTACCACAGCCCGAGGTCCGGACAATCATGCCCATCCCTTCTGGTATTTCTAGCCCGGCCATGATGTTTTTCAGTTCTGCACGTGCATCTCCATCGATACGTCTAGAAACTCCTCCAGCACGTGGGTTATTGGGCATGAGCACCAGATAACTACCCGCAAGACTGATAAATGTAGTCAGTGCCGCGCCTTTATTCCCTCGTTCTTCCTTTTCGATCTGAACGACAACTTCTTGTCCTTCTTCAATAAGGTCCTTTACATTAGTCCTGCCCTGGCGCTCTTTTAACTCATTCGAAAAATAACTGGCTGAAATTTCCTTAAACGGTAAAAACCCATGGCGCTCCGCACCATAATCAATAAATGTAGCCTCCAAGCTAGGCTCAATTCGAGTAATTTTGCCTTTGTATATATTGGCTTTTTTCTGTTCTTTCGAAGGTATTTCTATATCAAAATTATAGAGTTGTTGCCCATCAACCAAGGCGACACGCAATTCTTCCTGTTGCGTAGCATTGATCAGCATTCTTTTCATTCTATTTTCCCTAAGCGACCCATCAAAATTCGATGCGGGGCGGTAAACCGGATAATTGGTAGTAACTTTTAAATTTGGACAAAACGTATGTTAAGTCAACCTCCTTTAATCCAAAATCACCGTTTTTTGGCGGATTTTGCACCTTAACTGGACACCTTTACCACGCATCGACTGGATTTCTCTAACGACCAGCGATCATTTTAAAATCCTTAATTCTATTATTATGGGGCATATACTACGCTCATCTAAGGTCGAGCGCGAAAACCCTTGATTCATTTATCCTATTGTCTTCAATAATCGGTATTCTTTAATTTTACGCAAAAGCCCAGCGTGAAATACTGGTACAATTCGCTTTAGACTCCCGCTATAACTAACAATATTAGCTGATTGTAAGGACCACATCCGCCGATCTAAGTTCAGTCGTCATCAGCGACGCTGAACCAGTCTTTGATAATGGGTCCGACATCGGGCTAGTCTAATTTCTTTTAACTGAGCATTGGAGTGGTAAATATGGAATCTAATATAACAATCCTACGCATTTTCATCAATTTAACAAACTCCCTTAAAATTATGCCTTATGGCACAATACTAAACATGATTAGCAAGGTTTAAGCTATCACTCATTAATAAACAACATCTTGGAGCCCACTTCTAATTTTATTTTTAATTGCGAATCAGATATTTAATTATCTATATTTTTAACGGCACTCCATGGAAAAATCGAATTGTGGATCTGGGAAGGTAGAACAAATTGAGATCGACCCATCGCAAGAACAACAACGTATAGACAATTTTCTAATCAAATACCTAAAAGGTGTCCCCAAAAGCAGAATTTATCGGATGATCAGAAAGGGAGAAGTACGAGTAAATCGACGTCGAGTACGTGCGGAGTACCGAATACAAGCTCTCGATATCCTGAGGATTCCACCGGTTCGCCGAAGCAAACCAAAAATCAAACCCTTTGTTAAGGAAGAAAACAAGATCCACCTAGAACAACGAATTTTGTTCGAGGATGATGGACTGATGATAATCAACAAACCATCTGGAATACCCGTCCACGGAGGTAGTGGAGTAAATGCTGGGCTAATAGAAATGTTACGTGTAATCCGACCGGATTCTAAATTTCTTGAACTGGTACACCGGCTTGACCGAGGCACATCAGGTTGTTTGCTTTTGGCAAAAAAACGAAGCTGCTTAAAAGAACTTCATGAGCTCTTTCGCTCCAACCAAGTGCAAAAATGTTATACAGCGCTGGTTTGTGGGCGCTGGCAGCCTAAGAAACTTTTGGTTGATGCACCGCTCAAAAAAAATATTCGGCAAAGTGGCGAACGTTTAGTTAAGGTTAGTACTAAGGGTAAATTAGCCAAAACAGTATTTAGAAGGGTACAGCGGTTTAAATTTGCTACTATGATTGAAGCCAAACTACTGACCGGACGCACTCATCAAATTAGAGTACATGCTGCCCACAACGGGCATCCGATAGTTGGCGATGATCGCTATGGTAGCAGAAGCGATAACCGCTTCTTCGAGGAAGAAGGGCTAAAGCGCCTTTTTCTACACGCATCGACATTGAAACTAACGCACCCTATGTCCGGTAAACCGATGTCAATTTATGCCCCACTAGACCAAGAATTAACGAATTTAATTCAACGGCTAGAATACTTAGAATCAAAGTAGCAATGCTTGTTACATCAAATCAAGAGGAAATGGATGGATGATTGAAAGAAACGACCCCATTGAAACAACAAAGCCGCGTAATTCACCCGGCAATTGGGAAAGGGAAATATTAGAAAAATTAGTGATGTCAACGGTCACCGAACAGCGAAAGGCGAGGCGGTGGAATATATTATTTAAATCACTTTTTCTAATTTATCTAGTCGTGATTTTGGTGGTAACCATTAGCCCGTTTTCGGAGCAAACACTTTCAAACTCAAAAACACACACCGCTGTAATTGATGTTACGGGAGTACTTATAGACGACGGACAAGCCAACGCAGATCGGATTATTAAAGGCTTGAGGAATGCAGTCGAAGATGATGGAACCCGTGGAATCATTCTAAGAATGAATACTCCGGGCGGAAGCCCCGTTCAATCTTGGTATATTTACGATGAAATACGACGAATAAAAAAAGAAAACCCTGACTTGCCCTTATTCGCTGTAGTTTTAGATACCTGTGCATCGGGTGGTTACTTTATCGCCGCAGCCACCGATAAGATCTTCGTGAGTAAATCCAGCATCATCGGTTCAATTGGTGTAGTAATGAATGGCTTTGGGTTTGTCGAGTCAATGAAAAAGTTTGGCATCGAAAGACGCTTAATGATTGCGGGTAAAAATAAAGGATTATTCGATGCCTTTTCGCCATTAAAGACAGCTGAACAGAAGCATCTCCAATCAATGCTGGACGATATACATCAACAATTTATCGATGCTGTTCGTGAAGGCCGAGGTAATAGGTTAGCTGATGATCCATCAATTTTCAGCGGACTGGTATGGACTGGCCAACAGGGAATAAAAATGGGCCTCGCCGACTCAATTGGAACGACTTCTTCCGTTGCAAAAGAAATCATTGGCGAAGAAAACCTTGTTAACTTTACACCAAAACATGGCTTTTTAGACAGGTTCACATCCAAAATCGGGACCACCTTTGAAAACGCCTTGTGGAGTGTGTTGACTAATTTCCATCTAAGAATTCAGTAATGTATCTACCGTCTCCCCAATTCAGCGGGGATTCATCCACATCGACTAAACTAAATTTAACGAACGTTCTTATTGGGTAGAGACCTTCCGCTGGATTATGAATCATCATTGAAACTTCAAAATGTTTTTTTTCAAAGTTCTATGTTTATTGGCTGTGACGCCAGTGGCCGTGTACGCTGATTGGGATGCCGAATCCAAAATATTCTTGATTGCACAAAACCTAGATCTCGATGCAGCTGCGAAACAAATACAAACAACTATCAATGGGCGAATATTAGAAGCAAAGATTATTCGAATCGATAACAAACAATACTATCGGTTCAAGGTCTTAACTGAAAAAGAGGGACGCATACGATACATTAAAGTTGATCCAGTGACCGGTCAGTTAACCGGAAAGTAGTAGCACACCAAAATTTATGAAAATTTTAGTGGTTGAAGATGAAGTAGCTTTGCGAGCGCAACTACAGGCATTTCTCGCTTCAAAGGGATTTGCTGTGGATGTCGCCAAAACTGGAGAGGAAGCCTTTTACTTGGGTACTGAGTATGCCATCGATGCAGCCATAATAGATTTAGGGCTACCCGACTTTTCTGGGATGGATTTGATTAAGCGCTTTAGGAAATCCGAAAAACGATTCCCCATCCTTATCTTAACAGCTCGGAGTCGGTGGCAAGAAAAAGTCGAAGGGCTCGAAGTCGGCGCGGACGACTATATGGTAAAACCATTTCACTACGAAGAACTTTGGGCCCGTTTAAACGCATGCATCCGACGATCAGCCGGTTTTTCACGTCCAATCCTTTATTCCGGACCCATAGAAATGGATACCCTTTCCCAGCAGGTTAGAGTAAACGGTGAAATTATGGAACTCACTGCTTATGAATATAAAGTATTGGAATACTTAATGCTTCATCAAGGCGAAGTAGTATCCAAAACCACCTTGACCGAGCACCTATACGATCAAGATTTCGATAGAGACAGCAATGTCATTGAAGTGTTCGTTGGGCGTTTACGAAAAAAAATAGATCCCAATGGGCAATTTAAACCTATCGAAACTTTACGGGGAAGAGGTTACAGGCTCTCGGTTTAAATGACTGAATAGTCTATGAAAGGATCACTAAATCTCAGGTTGTTGTTATCGGCAAGTTTTGTACTCGTTGGGTTTTTCACCCTTGCAGGTATGGCATTGGATCGTGCATTCAAAGATGGTGCGGAGGAAGCGATCAGAGAACGTCTGCAAGTCCATATCTACGCCCTCCTGTCAGCCGCTGATCTTTCTCGAACTGGAAAATTAACACTGCCAGGCGACTTACCCGAATCTCGGTTCTCTAACCCGGGATCAGGCCTAAGAGGATTCGTATTTTCTCCCAACGGTCAAATCGAATGGCGTTCAGCATCGTCATTAGCTCTTGATCTGAATCGAATTGATGACCTAACCTTAGGCCGATCTAGATTTATTATTGAACCCAATAATAACTTTATCCTGTACTATCCAGTCATGTGGGAAAACGAGTCTGGTAATGAATGGAAATACATTTTCGCCGTCGCTGAAGATGCCGGATCTTTCATACAACAAGTATCTACCTTCAGACACAGTCTATGGACTTGGTTTGGTGGAATAGGGATTATCTTGATTATTGTGCAACTCATCATCTTACGGTGGAGTCTCAAACCACTTAGGCACATCGCCAAAGACCTTGAGGCTATTGAATCTGGCAAAAACGCTCGTCTTAACGACGATTACCCGAGGGAACTACAAGGTTTGGCCGTAAATTTAAATGCGTTGATCGACAGTGAACGAACCCACTTGGAACGATACCGAAATACCTTAGCTGATCTTGCCCATAGTCTAAAAACCCCTCTCGCAATTATGCAGGGAATACAAGACGATGAGAAACTAAGTGCAGCACTGAGGAAAACCATAAATGACCAGATTTCCCGGATGAATAACCTTGTAGAATATCAATTGCAACGTGCTTCGGCTCGGGGCCAGAAACACCTTTCCTTGGCTGTCAACGCAAAAAATCTAGTCTCAAAAGTTATCACATCTTTGAATAAGGTTTATTCGGAAAAAAATATCAATTGTACTTTACAAGCTAATGACTCGGAGCAATTCTTTTGTGAAGAGGGTGATTTGTACGAAATTGCCGGAAACCTACTTGATAATGCTTACAAATGGTGCAAATCTAGAGTCTTAGTGTCTATTCAACTCTATCGACAACCGGGTATAAAACGAAATGGCCTCATTTTTATTGTCGAAGATGATGGACTAGGTATTCCACCGGACAAGATAACACAGGTATTGAAACGGGGTATTCGTGCGGACGAACGGACCCATGGACACGGTATCGGACTCGCAGTGGTTAGTGAAATTGTAAGACTTTCTGGTGGAACCATTAAAACTAAGACAAGCCGACTTGGCGGTATACGATGGGAAGTCGTGCTACCCGCGCACACTTGAAGTTCATCCTTTGTATTTCGAACGTTGAATAATCTCAGGTCTGGGTATCAACACTGTTTATGCGTGAAAACTTAAAAGCTTTCAAAATAATAAAAGCAGAAACCATATACAACGGTTTCTTCAATCTGGAAAGATTTCTGGTCAAACATACCCTGTACCAGGGCGGGTGGAGCAAAGCACTGGCACGAGAATTGTTTTGGCGCGGTGACTGCGCTGCCTTGATCCCCTACGACCCAATCACAGATCAAGTAGTATTGATTGAACAATTTCGAGTGGGTGCAATCCGATCAGACAGGAACCCATGGCTGCTTGAAATAGTCGCAGGTAGCATAGAACCAGGTGAAACAGCACGCGAAGTTGCAATTCGGGAAGCCAAAGAAGAGGCCAACTGTGACATTCAAGATCTCACGCAGATAAGCCAATTTTACACTACTCCAGGCGGCGCATCGGAAAAAATAACCCTATTTTGCGGACGGGTCGATGCTACTAACATTGGTGGGATTCACGGATTACAGGACGAAGGCGAAAATATCCAAGTTACCGTTGTCAAGCTTGAAAAAGCCCTAAAATACATAGAAACTGGCCGAATCGAGTCGGCTATACCTATCATTGCCCTTCAGTGGTTGGAACTACGCCGTACACGATTAAAAAGGGACTGGGGTATCGATAGTATTCCTTCTTCCTGACACTAATCCACTTAAATCTACAATTAATATCAACGGCCAGAAGCATCTAGGTCCTCCACTTTTACGACGATCCGATTTTTCTGATGTCGTGTTTTATGATTCCTTGATAAAGTCCCTCTTTGCTCAAACGTCTCGGTTTCAGCAACACCCCCAATTTCCACCCATTCTCCCAATAATACTCGGACTGTAGTTCGTGCACTTTGGACATCCACACTCCCATTTCCTAGAGTACTCTGGCGATCAGACCAAGGTGAAATTTCCAAATTCACTTCCCGGCCTACCAATCTTGGAATCACTGAAAACCCCGTAGTCGCTTCTCTGTATTCGATTCCTCCGACAATCACTGGTTGATTTGCATATCGATGTTTCGAATAACTGGGAATCGGATACTCCTTGCCAACCTTGATTACAGCAGGAGTCCCTTCGAGTGTTTGTAATTTTTGTGTTGTACCGGAATTCGAGTCAGACTCGGTCTGATAAAAATGACCACGAGCTATTATTCCACCCTCATTTTTATCACCAACCTTTACTCTAACTCGGGCATTGGCATTTAATTCATCGACACTTATATCTTTGCCCTGAAGAACACTGATCATAAGTCGATGCGGGCTAATATCAAGTTGAGAAACCAGTTGCCGAATTTCTTCTATTCTTTCAGCACCAATCTTGAAAATAAGCTGGGAACGATTAGGTACAACCGTTTCATCAGGATTTAATAACGGCCGAATTATCTCTGCTATTTCCCGCGCTGGCCGACCTGAAAGTTCGATGACTTCCAACACTTTTTGCTCCGCTAATAAACCTGTTTGGTACACTATTAGAATTGGGAGAAATAAAAGTTTGCATATTGAAATCGCTTTTTGGCAAATTAGTTTCATTCATCTACCCCCAATTCTCGAATTTTGATTAGGAAGAGCAAAACTGCTCAGTCTCTCGAAAATGCTATCTTTCAATTGCAAATCCCGCTTGTTTCCATTGTGCCATGTGCCCCCGAAGATAAATAACATTCTCAAAACCTGCTAGATACAGTCCAAATTTTGCGATTCCAGCACGCGGACCATGCTCACAATAGACTACAACTGGTTGCGACCGTACCCTAGAGATTCGTTCAGCTTCGAAATAGGCGATCCAGAAAGGCACATGAATCGCTCCGGGAACGTGACCTTTTTCATATTCCCACGAAGACCGAGCATCCAAAACGATGGGTGCATTCTCCGCTTTGACTAGGTCAGACAATTCCTTATTTGTGATATACCCTAACTTATTAGCCGAACCAGCGCAGCCAGTCATGAAAAACACCAAAAAAACGAAATAATAAATGAACCCATCTCCCAACCTCTCAATAATCTTCAAGAGAATCACCCCGCCCTACTCTTTCCAAAAAATCAAACCATCAACAATAGAATTTCAAGCAGACACTCAGCACACGCCTATATAGGCGTAATTGGCACCTAACATTGTTGTAGCACTGCCCCAATACCGAATCATTCTCTTCCTTAATTGTAAGCCGCATGCATTCAACTGCAAGCACTTCCCTACGCTTTAAAGTTCACCACAGCGCAGTTAGCGCCGTACGGCAGCTATCCGACAATTATTTCTATACTTTATAAAAAAATGAAAATAATACCGAAAACCCGGAGACGCAGCCGATGTTATAATCTCCAATACTTATACTAAAATTCTTTTTTTTAGCCTCTGAACAAGAATTTTCAGCAGCTAACAAATACCTAAGCTAATTTACACAAAGTCACCCATGAGGCAATCTTTATCTCTCGCCACCCAACCAAATGGTGAAGAAGTCTATACCATTTCGCAGCTAAACCGAGAAGCAAAACAATTGTTGGGGGAACGCTTCCCCTCCATTTGGGTCGAAGGTGAAATTTCCAATCTAGCCCGCCCGTCTTCTGGCCATATCTACTTCTCGCTCAAGGACGAGTCCGCTCAAATCCGATGCGCCATGTTTCGAACACGACGACTCGGATTGAGTTTCAAACCCGAAAACGGAAATCAGGTATTAGTAAAAGCTCAAGTCAGTTTGTATGAATCTAGAGGAGATTACCAACTAATCATTGAACATATCGAAGAGACTGGTGACGGGGTTTTAAGACGCGCTTTCGAAGCCCTGAAAAATCGTTTATTGATAGAAGGTCTCTTCGATCCCGATCACAAACAACCACTGCCAGTTTTACCTCACAAAATTGGTATTATCACATCGCCAACTGGAGCGGCAATTCGCGACATCTTGACAGTACTTAAACGACGCTTTGTTTCCATCCCGATAATAATCTATCCCGTGTCGGTCCAAGGGGATAATGCTGTGGATGATATTGTTAGCGCAATCACAATCGCAGGCCTTCGCAAAGAATGCGATGTCCTTATTCTTGCCCGAGGTGGTGGTTCGCTTGAAGACTTATGGGCCTTTAACCAAGAAAAAATCGCTCAATCCTTGTTCAAATGTCCGATACCCGTTATCACAGGCATCGGACATGAAATAGATTTCACAATAGCCGATTTTGTAGCCGACGTTCGCGCGGCAACACCCTCCGCTGCAGCTGAAACTGTTTCTCCGAACCAAAAAGAGTGGCTGGATCAAATTGTCCAAATTGAACGACGGACTCGTAAACGAATTTCGTTGATACTTCAGCACCGAAAACAAAAGCTTGGTTGGCTGTGTACGCGCCTGGATCAACAAGGACCTCTTCAGAAGATACAAGCCCAAAATCAGCGCCTCGACCAACTAGAACTAAGAATATCAAGAAATATTAATGGATATTTAACCCGCTCTACAGCTCTTCTCGACACACTGGCAGCAAAGTTGCTGCAACACAGCCCCATGAATCGAATAAGCGTATTCGCTTCTCACCACAAACATCTTAACCAAAGATTGCAAAAAGCCTTTGAAAATCAGTTCGAAAACCGGCGCTTAAGATTGGCAAAACTCAGCCATACGCTCAATACAGTCAGCCCTTTGGCAACCATGAGCCGGGGCTATAGTATTATGATACGTGATAGTGACAGAGCCATTATTCGATCTCATAGCCAAATTCAACCAGGAGAACGGGTTAAGGCCAAACTAGCGCAGGGACATTTGAATTGCATCGTCGAGGAATCACTCAATGAATAAGATCATTTATGTTTTTTTGCTGGCATATTCAAGCCAAATATTTTCCATGCAGTTACCCCAACAATCACTTGTACCAGGCGGGATTGTTGTGATCGACTTGCTACAGAACCAAGACGTAGCACCTCGAGTTTACTTCCAAGACCGAAGAGTCGCGGTACTAAAAAATCAGGGCAAATGGGTCGCGCTGGTAGGAATACCACTCTCTATAAAACCGGGAAAACACCGAATCCTGGTTAAATATGGCACTTCACCACAGCAAAAAATGCCGTTCATTGTTGAAGCAAAAGAGTATCCGACTCAATACATTACGATAAAAAACAAACGCATGGTAAATCCTTATGCGAAGGATATTGATCGAATCAAAAACGAAAGAATCCCCATTAATAAGGCATTGAGAACGTGGACACCCCAAACCATAGTGGACACGGACTTTTCAACACCCGTTGACGGCAAACTGAGCAGCCCTTTTGGGCTAAGGCGGTTTTTCAATAAACAACCCCGCAAACCCCACAGTGGGCTCGATATTGCTGCCCCTAAAGGAACCCCCATTAAAGCACCTGCTGATGGAGTAGTGATCGAAAGTGGAAACTTTTTTTTCAACGGCAATTCAGTTTTTCTGGACCATGGACAAGGATTGATTACTGGTTATTTCCACATGAATGAAATCAAAGTAAAGGCGAAACAACATTTAAAGCGCGGAGATATTTTGGGAACGGTGGGCGAAACGGGTCGTGTCACCGGTCCACACCTTCATTGGAATGTATACCTGAATAGGACCAAGGTAGACCCTGCGCTTTTTATTGCCAACCAATTACCCACAAATCAAACACTCGCTAAATGAGCAAAATTATCAGTTTGTATCATACTTATTCCCATAAACTTGCCTTGCACACATTTTTTTAAAACTAAACAACCATCAACTTTAGCTGGTGGTTGGTTAGTTTCAGTGTCATGATTCTTTCTGCAACCCCTGTCGCCATTATTGAACGCCACTTTTTAAATGCTGCGTTGTGGTGTTGGTTAGCTGCCTCTCTATCCATAATTGGACTCCTGCATACTTATCATTGGACTATTACTGATACGGTACTTTCTTTGACGCCAGCATGGCCATGTGCGATTGGATACGTGCTAATGGGAGTTTGTTTTTTTTCGTGCCGCGGTTAACGGTTAATCTGGAGTCAACGAAAAAGTGATTAAAATAATCTCTGGAGGACAAACCGGTGTCGACCGCGGCGCTTTGGATGCCGCATTAGCAATCGGTGTGGAATGCGGTGGTTGGTGCCCTTCCGGACGTCTTGCCGAAGACGGAAGAATTCCGAAAAGATATCCACTAAGTGAATTAGAAAGCCGAAATTATCGAGATCGAACGCTACAAAATGTCATTGATAGTGACGGTACAGTAATTTTTTATTTTGGGATAATGGAGGGCGGAACCAAACTGACTTCAATTTTCTGTAAAAACCAACATAAACCCTACCTTTGTTTCGATGCCACCAAAATCTGTGAGCAACAAGCCACTGAACTCATTCATACATTTACACTAAAGTATCGAATCAATGAGCTGAATATAGCGGGTCCGCGAGCGAGTAAGATAAAAAACGCTCATAAATATACTATGAGCACAATTGCTGCATTTCTTCAAAAGACCACCACTGTTAATGATCTAATTTCAATGGATCGTTCCTAATCGCGATAGCCTAAAGACATAGTAACGTCACGAAAACTTCCTTCAAATATCTTAAGGTCCTAGCGTTTTATTTAGCCGAAATTTTAAAGATACTTTCGATTGACAGAAGACAAAGTATAATATGCCGAAGTGAGGCCGCAAATTTGAATTAGAACGGGGTGTATTTATGTAGAACGCCCCGCTAGTTCTCTGACATCCGACCACATTGCTCGTATAATAGGTAACTCGGTCTCCGGGATGAACGAAACAGTTTTTTTAAGAAATGACAGCTGCTTTCGAGGCGCTCGAAGTCGATCCTGACGCTACTATGGACTTAAAATAACACCTAACGAACGTAGCGCCATAAAAATGGCCAGGCATGGAAAAGGGGAATCAGTTTAGTTTAACTTAGATTACTCGAACCGGGTTTTTTAAAATATGGATGTTGTTTTGTATTGTTTAAAGGGGATCTACAATGTCGATCATTGGCAACATTTTATCTTTTTTTTCTTCCGACAACCTAGACATGGCCCTAATCAATAGGGTACTAGTCGGCGAATCCTTGCAAGGAGACGGCAATGAGGTAGCGCATATCGATTTGCTCATCGGACCTCGTGGTAGCGCTGCGGAATCGGCGTTTGCTAATTGTGTGACTAACAACAAGGATGGCTTTTCCAGTTTATTAGCGGTGGTTGCGCCAAATTTAATGGCTAAGCCGAGTACCGTCATGTTCAATAAAGTCACCATTAAAAACAGCAAACAGGCCGTGCAAATGTTTGGTCCTGCTCAACGTGGGGTTGCCATGGCTGTAGCTGATTGTGTTGAAGATGGCACCATCCCTCCCGAGGAAGCCGACAATGTATTCATCTGCGTGGGCGTATTCATCCACTGGTTGGCTGCAGACGACACCAAAATCCAGGATTATAACTATGCCGCCACAAAAGAAGCTCTCCAACGAGCTGTTCGCCGCGAGCCAAAAGCACGCGATGTTGTGGCTCAAAAAAGTTCCGCGGAGCATCCATTCGCAGCGCACGCATAATCGTTAGAAATCAGAATCGCCATTCCGGTTTTTTCCGAATGGCGATTTCCACCAATCCAATAGAACTCTGCTTGGAAAAAAGAACATATAAACAAAAAATAGAGGGCACTTTTTTTTACAACCCACAATTTCGAAAATCGAATCCACCGCCCCCCCAACCCAACATAAACTTCATTTTAATTGGAAAGTAATATGACTACTGAAATTAGTTATTTAGTGTGGACCACAATGGTAACGTCCATTATGTGGGTGCCTTATATCTTGAACAGCTTTGTTGTGCGAGGCATTCTCGATACTGTTAGTTACCCTCTTGACCCAAAACCTCTATCACCTTGGGCATCACGCATGAAAGCCGCCCACGCAAATGCGGTTGAGAATTTGGTTGTTTTTGGGTTATTGGTGTTGGCCGCCCATGTCATGAATATCACGAATAGTGTTACTGCAACCGCTTGTGTGATTTATTTCTGGTCACGCATCGTTCATTTGGGCGCTTATACTTTAGGAATTCCCTGGGTTCGGACACTCGGATTTCTCGGGGGGTTTGGTGCACAGGTCACTATAGCTTTACAAATAGTTTTGAGCCCGTAATACGAGGAAACAGTGGTTCGCCAACCCAAAAACCAATGAGTTCTAGCCGTACTGCATTCGTACCGCTTCGCCGCAATCAGCGTATGCGAGACTCTCCTGCCCCGTAGTAATCTTTCCAAAAGTCAGGGTATTCCTCTGCCATATTTGACTTGCCCAACCTGACAATTTCAATTTTAAAAAAACACAGGTTAGCTTTGGGGATTTGGAAAAGCTCATAAATCTTCAAGACCAGCCGGACAGAACAACCTTTGTCGATCCAAAGCTATTGTGTTAAAGGTATAAATTGATTTCGTACTGACTTATTTTTTGCTAAACCCATTATGAAAATTAAATTTTGGGGGGTTCGAGGTTCGATACCTTCCCCAGGAGCAAACACGGTAATTTATGGAGGTAACACTACTTGTATCGAAATTAGAACCAACGAAAATGAGTTGATCATTCTTGATGGTGGAACTGGTGTTTTTCCGCTAGCCCAAGAATTACTCGCCGAAATCCCTATTACGGCACATATATTCATTTCCCATACACATTGGGATCATATCCACGGACTTCCTTTTTTTACACCACTATTTATACCGGGTAACCACATAAATTTATACGGTGGATTTAACATCGTGACACAACAGGGAATAGAACATGCCTTATCAATTCAACTACAATACAGCTATTTCCCTATCCGAGAAGCCGAAATCAAAGCCAACGTAGAATATATCACTCTGAATGAAAGCCAAACAACGCAAATCGGAACAAGCTTTGTAACACCAACCACTCTCAACCATCCAGTTTTAAATTTCGGATACAGAATTAGACAGGGTAACAAATCTATCTTCTTCACTGGCGACCACGAACCACCCTACAACATCTATCATCCAGACGATGAAGATTTTGAAGACTATCAAGTGATAATAAGGGAAAAAGAGGCGCATATTCTGCAGGCCATAAAAGGCGCCGACATATTGATCGCCGATTGCTCATATACTAATGACGAGTACCCCGCTAAACAAGGTTGGGGACATGGCACATTTGATTCCTCTATCGAATTAGCAAAACAAGCTGGCGTAAAAAAACTTATTTGTACCCATCACGAGCCCACACGTCGCGACGAACAACTGGAAATTGTATTCCAGCAAGCTCTCGAACGCTATACAGAAACAGCCGAGGAAATTGATATATCCCTCGCTCGAGAAGGTTTAGAGATCGAATTATAGTCGGCAGATAAAGCAACGGACACCTACATTTGGAATGGCAAGTTGGAAGCTCCCTTTTATTTCACCACGGGACATTCCAACAGATTAACTTTGAGTTGTTGTTGTTTGACATTGGTTTTATCAAATAAAGCCCATAGTTCGGCGTAGGATTTTTTCCGAATGGGATGTACTAATTTTGATGCTATTTCAGCCAGGGGTTCCAATACAAAAGCATATTCCAATATATCGGCGCGGGGCAAAACAATACCTTCCTCATCAAAAATCAGATCGCCGTATAGCATTAAATCCAAATCTAAGGTTCTAGAGGAAAACTTACAGCTCCTTCGGGTGCGGCCGTGCTCAGTTTCAATACTGCGCAGTATGTTTAAGACCTCCGAGAGAGATCGCTGAGCTTCAAAAGTCACTACCATATTATAAAACGGATCTCCTTCGAAACCGACCGAGGCGCTTTCATAGATACTGGAACACGTTAAAACCCCAAATTTCTTTTTTAATGCACTCAGCGCAGAGCGAATGTTCATTTCGCGCTTAATATTGCTACCGAGACCGATAAATACCTTAGGCATCGATTGATTTCCCCCCCCTTTCTATCACGATACCAACATCAGTCGCCCCCCTAATTGCACCTTTCTTATTCACCATCAACTTGATCCACGGCACACCGAATTCGTCAATTACGATCTTAGCAACATTTTCAGCCAACGTTTCCACTAACAAAAACTCACTCCGTTCGATGAAGGAAATCAAACGTTTAGAAACCGCTTTATAATCGACAGTACTGTCAATATTATCTGTTTCAGCCGCTTTGCGAATATCGGTAGCCATTTCCAAATCTAACACAACTATTTGCTTGGTTTTACGTTCCCAATCATAAATTCCAATAATTGTCTCGATCTGAAGACCATGCAGAAATATAATATCCACTCTTTTAATTATCTTTGGTAATTTTGGAACGCACATTATCCTCGAATTTACGGACGATCGCTAAGTTGTTTCTTTATTTTTTCATATTCAATTTCATAACTATTTTTTAATGTATAAATTTGCCAAGGTAATAAAATTCCGTGCACATTCAATCTTTCAAAGGAGAAAAACATGTGGGAATGGCTGATCGTACCCTTTGCCTATTTAATGGGATCGCTTTCCAGTGCAATCATCGTTTGCCATTGCCTAAATCTTCCCGATCCCCGGCAACAGGGCTCTAAAAACCCAGGTGCAACAAATGTTCTGCGCTTTGCTGGAAAAAAAGTAGCCGTAGTCACCCTCTTTGGCGATGTTCTAAAAGGCCTGATCCCTGTTCTATTGGCAAAATTTATAGCTCCGCAGTCCTCTATTATTGCAATAGTGGGACTAGCTGCATTTTTGGGCCATCTTTACCCAATATTTTTCAATTTCAAAGGTGGTAAAGGTATTGCTACCGCTGTTGGGGTATTAGGTGGTTTCGCCTGGCCTATCGGCTTGGCGCTGATATTAACTTGGGTAATAGCGTTGGCGTTATCCAAAATATCATCGCTTTCAGCATTGATAGCAGCGATCCTCAACCCTATTTATGTTTGGTGGTTTACTGACGATCAAACCATGATTATTACAGGCACTATCATTTCGGTGTTTGCAATTTGGCGCCATAAAGCTAACATCCAACGCCTTTTGAGAAAGGAAGAAAGTAAAGTCGGGAAATCTTGAAATATTTTTTGGACTAAGGATTTCAAAAACGAACTGATGAGAAATTCATGCTGATATAACAACTGGACCTAGGAACATACCTCCGAAGTGTGTCGCGAGCCATAGATCCGTTCAGCATTCAGAAAGAATAACGTCTGTTGATCCGCTTTATCAGCATCGCCAGCAAGTGTGCAACTTACAGAAACCCATTGAGCTAAGTTCGAGGTCATAGTACATATCGGTCATTCACCACCCCATTCGGTTCCAACCAAAGCACTCAATACAATGGTCTACATAAGGCTTCAGCCCATCCTGCTATCCCAATCAACTTGACGGTTTAAGGCCAAAGTTACACGAGTATCTAAACCTCTGGTAGATCATCCAATGGCCACCTGGGTGCGGCTTTAATCACCAGCGGATCAAAATAACCAGCCAATAAACGTTGACAACCGGCAAAAGCGATCATTGCACCGTTATCGGTACAAAATTCTAATTTTGGAAAATACACTGTTGCTGTCAATTGTTCGACCATTTCTAATAATTTTGTCCGTATCCTTTGGTTCGCGCTTACACCACCGGCAACCACCAATCGCTGCATTCCTGATTGTTTCAATGCCCGTTTACTTTTAATTACCAAAGTATCGGCGATGGCTTCTTGGAACGCCCAAGCAATATCTGCTTTAACCTGCCCACTTTTATCAGTTTGATTAAAAGTATTAATTGCAAAAGTCTTCAAACCACTAAAACTGAAATCCAATCCAGGTCGATTTACCATAGGTCGCGGGAAATTATACTTTTTAGGATCACCACTCTCGGCCATACGAGCCAAAGCAGGGCCCTGGGGATAAGCTAATCCGAGCAATTTACCGATTTTATCGAAAGCTTCACCAGCAGCATCATCCAGCGATTCTCCTAACAAACGATATTGACCTATTCCCTGAACGCCAACGAGTTGGGTATGTCCTCCAGAAATAAGCAACGCTACGAAAGGAAATTCCGGTACATTCTCCTCAAGCATGGGAGCCAATAGGTGCCCTTCCATATGGTGAACAGCAACGGCAGGAATACCCCAGGCCCAAGCCAAACTCCGAGCTACCGTCGCACCTACAAGCAATGCACCTACTAGCCCCGGTCCACCGGTGTATCCAATCCCATCGATTTTAAGAGGATCCACACCTACATCCTTAATCATTTGCCGAATAAGTGGTACAACTTTTCGGATATGGTCCCTTGAAGCCAATTCCGGTACAACACCGCCGTACTCGGCATGAATAACTACTTGGCTATAGACTCGATGCCCTAGTAGGCCAAGTTCCGAATGGTAAACAGCAATCCCCGTTTCATCGCAGGAAGTTTCTATACCCAGTACAATCATGGAATTTTTAAAGTGTGGGAGACTCTACCAAAGGTTGACGCTAGCAGAACGCCATTTAGGCTTAATACGCGCTAATACCCATATGAATGTTGTTGACTACGACAAATTAATTTCACTCGGTTTATTTCTTCACCCCAATCATCTAATAATTTGGAATTCTATGAAGTCCATCGGTTACCCAAAAGGCACGCATTAAATCATGCACGCAATTTTACCATTAATCGAACCGACCGACTTCCCTTCCATTTACCGCCGAAAACTAACGACACTACAAATAAACCTCGGTTACATTTGCAATATGTCTTGCTTACTTTGTCATATTATCGGTAGTGGCGCATTAAAAGATACCAGCAACTGAGGAAAAAAATGAACGTAGAAACCGATGTATTATCTCGATATTCCGAGGCAGCAAATATGAAAAACTCTGATTTGTGTTGCCCCATCGACTACAATGCGAATTTCCTCCAGATTCTTCCAAAAGAGATTATCGACAAAGATTATGGCTGTGGTGATCCTTCGCGACACGTGAGGCCAGGCGATACCGCTCTTGATCGCGGCCACGAAGTCATCTACCGAGGCCCCTATTCAAAGCTCTATGACGACCAAGGCAACTTTTACCTCCGGGGAGGACGAATTACAGTGAGCGCAAATACCTACGAGCTACTTACCAAAAATGTGGATTTTAAAAATGATTTCATCGACATTCCACCCGTAGTCGAAAAAACACCGTCGGATTGGGTCCTGCCCGCCGGGAGTGTAAGACCCTCGTCGGAAAGCAAAGGTTCTAACCATGGTGGCAGCTCCTGCTGTTCCCCGAGTTCTTGTTGCTAACACCAAAGAACAAGAAAGTCCAACAAATCAATCTAATGTACTTATGGCTAAGCGCTAGCAGTTTTGGATCTAGGAACATCGTGTACAGGAAGAATCTGATAGCGATATGATAGAACAGTAATCCCCAAACTAAACCTGGACTCAAACACCTCATATGCTGCTTTCAATCATCATTCCGACAATCAATGAGGTTAGTTGTATCAAACAAACCTTGGAAGCGTTACAACCCTACCGTGGTAAAAACTTGGAAATCATCGTGGTTGATGGAGGGAGCCATGATGGTACATTAGCACTGACAAATTCTCTCGCTGACCTCAGTTTGGAATCTATCCGGGGGCGTGCAAATCAAATGAATTTTGGCGCGACTAAGGCCCACGGGGAATACTTAATGTTCCTGCATGCCGATACATCGGTACCCCCAAATGCTTATGAAACCCTTGAAAACTCCTTATTGGAAGGCATAGTATGGGGCCGTTTCGATATTGCGCTTTCCGGGGAAAAAGGTTCTCTTAGAATGGTAGAGTTAATGATGAACACGCGCTCGAGATGGAGTGGGATTGCGACTGGAGATCAGGCAATTTTCGTCAGAAGCGATGTTTTCAAAAATATTGGTGGGTATCCTGACATCGCTTTAATGGAAGATATCGCTCTCAGCAAAAAGCTCAAACGCATAACAAGGCCTATCTGTTTGATCGAAAAAGTGACCACCTCAAGTCGTCGTTGGGAATCCAATGGTATTTTACGTACGATATTGTTGATGTGGATATTACGATTTAAGTATTTTTTTGGAGTTGATCCAGCTGATCTCGCCAAACAATACAGCTAATTAAATGGCGAATTCTAGCCCTTATCTATTACCTAACGCTTGTCTCATTGTCATGGCTAAAGCTCCCGTATCTGGTCAAGTGAAAACCCGTTTAATACCCTTTCTCGGGCAAGAAAAAGCCACAAAGCTCTACCGAAAAATGCTGAGCGACACCACTTGCCAAATGCTTAGATCAAAAATCTGTCCAATTCAAATTTGGTGTCATCCAACCACAGAACACCCTGACTTTTTAATCTTAAAACAACAAGGATCATGGCTTTTTCAACAAAAAGGCAACAATCTAGGTGATCGAATGTATACAGCATTGGACCAAGCATTAAAATCTTTTCAATTCGTTGTCGTCATTGGTTGCGATTGTCCTTTAATGAGTCATGAAATCGTCCAAAAAGCTTTCGCTGAATTAGCTAAAGAAAATCTAGACGCTGTGCTTGGTCCTGCCGAAGATGGTGGATATTACCTTTTAGGACTTAAAAAACCTGCACCATCTTTATTTCAGAATATTTCCTGGGGAACGGCACACGTAATGGATCAAACCCGGAATAATCTCAGAAAAATGGATTGGCAATGGTCCGAACTGGACACATTATGGGACCTAGACAGGCATGAAGATTTCTCACGCTTGCTAAAATTGAATCCAAGGCTTATTGATGAATTGAACTATTCCAAAAACCCTAAATAATTGCTCTTAAGATCCATTAAAAAAACACCTTACTGATAACCTTTCATACATAATAAATATTTTATATTTTTACACTTTACATACCAGCACATCTTATTTAATATTTTTTTACTTTATTTTTCAAAAATATACGTAACTTTTTTCTAAATAACCGATCTCAAGCGTAATTTGCTTCTTAAAGGTTTTAAAAGTAGAATTGTACATTCTCTAACCAATAAGAATAATATGCATATCGGCTGTCACACTCTTGATAATAACCTTTTTTTAGCACCCATGGCTGGTATCACTGATCGACCTTTCCGTGAAATATGCAAACGCTGGGGGGCTGGGTTTACTGTATCCGAGATGGTTTCGTCAAAACCGGAATTGCGCCATACAAAACGCTCTAAACTGAAAATAAATAAGCTTGATGCATCTGAACCCTGTGCTGTTCAAATTGTGGGCGCAGACCCATACCAGATGGGTGATGCAGCACGCTACAACGCTGATTGTGGTGCACAAATCATTGACATTAACATGGGTTGCCCCGCTAAAAAAGTTTGTAATGTGGCAGCAGGATCTGCGCTAATGAAAGACGAACGATTAGTAGCAAAAATATTGGACTCTGTTGTCAAGGCAGTAAATATACCTGTAACACTAAAAATACGCACTGGGTGGGATTTACTCTGTCGTAATGCAGTTGCTATTGCGAAAATAGCGGAATCGTCGGGCATCCAAACGATTACCGTGCACGGGCGTACACGTGCATGTCAGTATAAGGGAAAGGCCGAATATGACACTATTAAGGCAGTCAAGAAAAATGTCAATATTCCAGTCATAGCAAATGGCGATATCGAATCGCCGGAAAAAGCCAAATTCGTATTAGATTACACCGGAGCGGACGGCATAATGGTTGGTCGAGGGGCACAAGGTCAACCCTGGATTTTTCAATCTATCGCTCACTTTCTTAGGTATGGACGTCCTCTCCCCCAACCCCATTTTACCGACGTCCATAGCACTATGATTCAACACTTGACCGGTTTGTACGAACTTTATGGTGCTACATCCGGTGCCCGTATCGCTAGAAAACATATCCGATGGTACCTCAATCAATTAGCCCAACCGCCAAGTTCGCAACGCGACATAAGTCTCGGTAATAAATTCCAATTGTGCATTCCTAAGATATTGTTTCAAGTTGACTCACCTGAACAGCAACTCGGCATTATCAATTCCCTCTTCAACAAATACAGGATTGCAACATAACTATGGAAACTATTGTTGGTGGCAACCAAGAGATAAACAAATGATTACCCTCAAAACTCGGCGCGATGGGGACATTACTTTAAGCGAGTATGTCCGACTATCCATAGACTATTATTTTGACCAACTTAATGGCCATCCACTGAATGGCCTTCATGCTCTGGTAATAGGTGAGGTCGAAAAACCACTGATCGAAGCGGTTATGAAACATACCAATCAGAACCAAACAAAAGCCGCCAATGCCTTAGGCCTAAGCAGAAGTACTCTGCGCAAAAAAATGATTCAATACGACATCAAATAATCCGATTAACATGGAACATAGAATTTCACGTGCATTAGTCAGTGTATCCGACAAGACCGGTATCGTTCAATTCTGCCAGAGCTTGAACGAACTGGGGATCGAAATTATCTCGACAGGTGGTACCGCAAAATTATTGGTCCAAAACAATGTTCCGGTCATAGAAGTTTCAGATTACACCGGTTTTCCGGAAATGATGGATGGGCGTGTTAAAACTCTACATCCCATTGTCCATGGAGGTATTTTAGGTCGGCGTGGGATCGACGAATCAGTTATGGAAAAGAATAGCATCAAAGCTATCGACCTTGTCGTAGTGAATCTTTATCCTTTTGAGCAAACAATTGCTAAACCAAGTTGCGATTTTGAGACCGCAATTGAAAACATCGATATCGGCGGCCCGACCATGATTCGGGCTGCGGCAAAAAACCATGCTGCTGTGAGTGTCGTTGTCGACCCTGAGGACTATAGCTCTTTCATCGAAACACTCAAAAACCATGATTGTATTGTTGCTAAGGATATGCGTTTCAGTCTAGCCCGAAAAAGTTTCGAACATACTGCACGCTACGATTCAGCTATTGCCGCTTACCTAAATAAACACAACCGAATAAATTTTCCGTCCACGCTCAATTTACAGTTTACACAAACGCAATCCCTGCGTTATGGAGAAAACCCTCACCAAAAAGCTGCGTTTTATTTAGAACCCAGTCCAAAACCGGGAACCATTTCCTCGGCCACACAACTTCAAGGTAAAGCCTTATCCTATAATAATATTGCCGATACAGATGCTGCTTTAGAATGCGTCAAACAATTTCCAGGTGATCCAGCTTGCGTTATCGTAAAACACGCTAACCCTTGTGGTGTAGCGATAGGGCAAACCTTGTTAGATGCATACAACCAAGCCTATACCACCGATCCGACATCAGCTTTTGGAGGTATTATTGCCTTTAATCAAACTTTGGACTCAGCAACAGCAAAAGCCATCATCGATAGGCAATTTGTCGAAGTCATAATCGCACCCGCGGTCGATGACGGAGCATTAAAAATATTAAGCACAAAATCGAATGTGCGGGTATTGGATTGTGGTCAATGGCCCGATACTCCACAACCAAATTGGGACTTTAAGCGGGTAGCCGGTGGCTTGCTCATACAAGACAGAGATTTGGGCCATGTTACTGAAAGCGACCTTAAAGTCGTTAGCAATCGCTCCCCTGATAAAAAGGAGATTCAAGATTTGCTATTTGCTTGGAAAACAGTCAAATTCGTGAAATCCAATGCCATCGTATATTGTAAAAATCGCCAAACCATAGGAATTGGAGCAGGCCAAATGAGCCGAGTGTATTCCGCTATCGTGGCTTCGATAAAAGCCGGAGATGAGGACTTGCAAATCAAAGGATCAGTCATGGCTTCCGATGCTTTTTTTCCCTTCCGAGATAGTATTGATTCCGCAGCAAAAGCTGGCATTGCGGCAATAATTCAACCAGGCGGCTCGATGCGTGATGACGAGGTCATCGCCGCAGCGAATGAACACGGCATGGCAATGGCATTTACGGGAATGCGGCATTTTCGACATTAGTCGTGCTGGAATTCTTACAAACGATCTACTGCTGAACCACAATATCGAGAAATGATTGTGTTGTGCTCCTTGTGGGACCTCAGCGTAATACATACACCTTCACCACAAAATATTTTGCTCTGTCGTTTTTCTCCACTCTAAAAAACTTGGTAACAGAGGCCACGTCGCTAACATCCAGCTAGATAAAAACGCTCGATGGAGCTAATAGAAAATGGGTTGGATCTAGTGGCGCTTATTCGGTGCACACGCCCATATTTTCTCGACATGCCAAAATACTTTTGTCATAGTCTACTTACAAATGGCTTGGTGACGTTAGGGATGTTATGTCTGATTTCCTTTGGCGCTCAGCACGACATATATCCCAAATACCCGATGACTACTGTCGAGGATTTCCGACGCTCGTATTCGCCCTCCATAACTGATGGCGAAGGATTCCAAAATACACAAAAGTATAGAGGGTTTAGAACAGCCAAAACAGGTCTTTCAGATAATCTGATCGGACTGTTGGATCCAGCCAGGAGTCATCACTCAAGCTCCACTTGTTTGAAGATTAACCCGATTATGTGAAAAGTAGCCCAATTTCTCATAAACTGTTTTTCGGTACTATATTTTATAGTACAACAATCTTTTCGGTCGTCATTCAGATTGAATTTAGATTCTTTAAGCGTTTGGATCCGTAGATTAATGTTTAAAGACATTAATCGGCTTTGTCGTGCAGGATATAGGCCTGTAAGTCGAAAGCTCAGTTACTAGTTCTATTTTTTAAAGTCGGACGTGTTACTGAGCTTTTTTTTTGAAAAGGTTCATTCTATTCCAAAATAAATTAACTAATCGCTTACCGGATATCCACTAGATTAGCAATAGAAAACAAATCGTACTTGAGATATGAAGCATAAGAGGTTGGGACTCGAATTCCAGTGCCACCATATTTATTACATATTGGCACTCTTTGATATTCTAACAGTTAACGGCAGTCTGTACCTTAATCACCGAATTATGGGAATATACGTCGATTCGGTAAATCTAAATCACACTTGGGCAACACGACTTATGAATCTTGGCAACCTTAGTATACTTGCCGGAACAGTGAATGCGCCAGGCAATGATGTCTTCGACTCTGGCGATGTTGAAAAAGAAACAATTCGGCGAAATCAAGAGCTTCTAAAATTCGATCGAAAGATGAGTTCCATTCGGTTCGATCTTAGTGAACATGTTAAGTCGGAACAGCGTACACCTCTTCTAACACACCTTGATGCAGTGCAGATTGCCATGGATCGTATGGTCGAAGAAGCAAACCTTATTTTCTCCTATTTTACTCGACAAGAATCACAAAAGGCTGGAAAGCGGATGGCGACAATGGACAGGAAATATGCAGATGTTCGTTCGGAGCTTTCCCGACTTTCTACTACAATAGCAAAATTTCAGGAAGAACAATTCAAGGCGCAAATCAAAGCAGCCGGGAAACTTCGCCAATTTGAATATTTAATCGGAGGGTTCATTGTATTAATGGTTATTCTTGTGACCCTATATGGGCACAGGATTGCCACAGTAATGAAAAAAGCAAATAAGGAAAAGTTGGAACATTTACGTTTAGTCGAAGAGAAACAAATATTGTTATGTGAAAGTGAAGAACGCAGCCGAGGTGTTTTAGAAGCGGTTTCGGATGGAATCATCATTCTCGACCGAACAGGACAAATTCAACAGGCAAATCCCGCTGTAAAAGCACAATTTGGCTACAATCCAGATGAGCTGATCGGCCAACCGATCGATCTTCTTATTTGCTCTCAAGAACCAATTGTTCCGCTTGCCGAGCAGTCAGGTCAAAAATACAAAACGAGAAATATACAGGAGAATACATCGATCGAGGTATTGGGTGAACGGAAGGATGGCGCTAATTTCCCATTGGAATTTTCACTTAACGCGATGGGTCGCTCTGAAAAGCAGATGTTCACAGGCGTGATGCGGGATATTACCTTACGCAAACAAAATGAATCAAAGATTAAAAAACTTGCGCTGACAGACAGCTTAACCGGGCTTTCTAATCGAATTCAATTCCACACAGACTTAAAGATCGCTATAAAGTTGGCAGAACAGAGTGGAAAAAAAATCGCAGTCTTATTCATCGACCTCGATAAATTCAAACAGATAAACGATATGTATGGTCATCCGGCAGGGGATAAACTGCTCTGTGGAGTAGCTCATCAACTTTGCAAGACGGTACGCGAAAAAGATACTGTAGCACGCTTAGGTGGAGATGAATTTGCTATTATCCTATTAGATCTAGATTCGGATGAATACCTACAATCAATAGCAAACCGCCTTGTTCAAAATGTATCTCAGCCGATCTCTATCGGCTATAAAGAAATTATGGTTAAAACCAGTATTGGTATTAGTGTTTTCCCCGACCACGACATCAATGCTGATGAACTAATCAGGAAGGCGGACCTTGCGCTTTACCAGGCAAAAGATGCAGGACGCGGCGTGTATAAACACTATGATGACACCATGCATGTCTTAATGTTACAAAGGGAACAACTGGAAGAGGAGCTTAATCAGGCAATCAAAAGAAACGAATTTGTACTTTACTACCAGCCGCAAATGGATCTGGTCACGAATAAGCTGATCGGCGTAGAGGCGCTAATTCGCTGGGAGCATCCACAGCGCGGATTGCTCCAGCCTGGGGCATTTTTAGACGTTGCTGAATCATCTAAGATAATACTAGAAATTGATCACTGGGTACTAAAAGCAGTATGTAAACAGCTAAATGAATGGCATGAAGACTCACAATTCGGTTCTATCACGGTTTCCGCCAACATTTCTGCTCGACAGTTTCAAGAACCCACTTTTGTCAACTTAATAGAATCACTTCTGAAAAAAAACAAAATAGATCCGAAACGACTTGAATTAGAGCTGACCGAAAGTGCGATGATGGATCAGATGGAATCAGTCGTAAAAATAATTAGTCGTCTACAGAAGCTTGGGTTAGGCATTGCGATTGATGATTTCGGTACCGGCTATTCTTCACTAATCTATTTGAGACAATTTCCCGTACATCGGTTAAAGATAGATCGATCTTTTATCACTGACTTACTCACGAATCAAGATGATGCTACGATCTCGCGGGCAGTGATCGATCTTGGACACAATCTCAATTTGCGCGTTATCGCAGAAGGGGTGGAAACGGAGGATCAGCTTTGTTTTTTAAAGGATTACGGTTGCGACGAAGTCCAAGGATTCCTCATTGGCAAACCAATGGCAGCAGACGTATTTGCTTCTTGGCACCGTAAAACGGTGCATAACTCAAAAATTGAATCATCGATTTTATCCGAAACTGTTGAAGTAGGGTGACAACTAAAGACCAGCTGACCGATTTCATGCATAGGGTGCTGTAATCGGGTGAACCTGCCGTATGAACCGATTACTTGCCTAAATTTCTCGACCGGCCGGAAATGGCCCAAAAGCAACCTTTAGTACATGTTAACTCCTGAAGGAAGAACAAGTGTCAAAAGAGTGTATTTGAAAATTTTATCGCCTAAGTTATCGGTTGTCGCAGATTCTTCGTAAATCTTCTTAATCTATAAATACGCCAATTGTTTTGCTTGCCTGAACGACACATCCCATAACGAAACGGCGGCAACAACCCCGGGAGAATATGAAGTAGGTCAGTGAACCACACACATACACCGTCAGAGTCACGATCAATCCTATAAACAGCGGGTAGTTTTGCGAATCGCCGAAAGTCAGAAAATTCTCCATGGTTCCAGATTTTCTTAGCTATTTTCCGGTCCTCCAAAGTTTCTCCAAAACGTGAGTCCCTACCCCAATCCAAGCTATATTTTGATTTATAGGACGACGGCCAGAATGATCTATCGTATGCAACACCCTTAAGTAAATCGACATAGGCAATCTTATAATAATCTTGATCGTCCACGATAAATTTCCAATGAAACGGAGAAAGTGGTTGAGGGATAGCATAAAATTTGGCATTGATTCCTACATGCGCCTGAGCTGCTGCTTCCACTAACGACAACGCGGATCGTTGTATCAAAACCTTTGCAATAATAAAGGCTATAACCAACATCAAACCCCAACGCGAGACAACTGGATAATAGTAGCTGCCGACCAAACTAATCCCTATGATCATGCCAATCCATGGGTCCACATCGAAACTAAGATTTAAGGCGAGGGTATAATTGCTAATTGGTGCGAAAACTTGGGTACCGTAAATAGTCAATACATCTGTGGCAATATGACAAATAAGGCCCAGTGCGCACCAGCACGAATAGGCCTTCCATTGTGTAAATTGGTGGGAAACAATGGCAAAGAAAACTCCAAGAAATACCGCCCAAAACGGCAGCATGAGCAATGAGTGGGTCAGCCCCCGATGCCATTGGGTTATGAACCGATAGGGGTCCCACCAAAATAAGGCATAGTCAATGTCTGGAAAGGCGGCTGCAAGTGCAACCGTGATCGTGCATGCAATCGGACTGAGTACACTCTCTCGACCTTTCACTTTGGGTTTTGCCCGAACAACTAATGCCCCGAGCAGCATGTGGGTTATTGTGTCCATGCCCTAATTTAGGGAATGATAGAATCATAGACATCCATACAATTTTCCGCTTTCTTTAACAATACATCCAGGAATCGACGAGTATTGTTTGTACCTTGGGAATCGTCAAATAGCCACCGGGAAAATATGGTCAAATATATACTGGTAGTTCCAACTTCTTCGACAACTCGCCGTAAATGGGTCGAATTGAGACGGGCTGCTTCGCGAAACCATTGAACAGTACGACTTATCCTAAGCACTCCTAATACTTGAAGGTGGATATGTCCAAATTCAAGTTTGTAATACAACATTTCGCGGGTAACTTCGTGATAGGGCAACAACGCGTCTAACCAAGTCATGATCACGAAATGGAGACGTTCACTGTCCGAGCAATTCAGGAAATCCTCGCTCGGGTCGATTGACAGTATTGCTCTATCTGCCCGATCAAACCAAGCTTCTACCAAGTCATCCTTTTGCGGATAATAAACTCTAATCTGGTCGAGCGTCATGTTCAAATTTTCCGCTATATCGAATAAATGAATAGCTTCCCATGATTGAGCATCAGCCATTTGCAATGCCGCATCCAATATTTCCTCAGATACTGGATTATTGATCATGTTTCGTTCTTCGATCTTTAGTCAAATAATCTCTAAAACACTAATCTTGTTTATCAATGCCACGGTTTGGTTGCCAGGGCATCAAATGCACCGCTTTTTTAAGTAATGAAATACCGATATTTTCTCCCATTTTCAACCTATTCCGCTCTACAACATGAATCGGTAATTCCATATAAAGTCTAAGCCTTAACGTCGGCAATATTTTGACCATTAAACTGGTTAGACCGTTGATAGTTACCATTTCATCAATAATACCGCTTATTGGATTTTCCTTTTCGCCTTTTGACGGTCTAAGTCGACTATGAAGCAATATGCCTTTTGGTGGGATACACCAACAAACCTTGTCACCTATCGAATAACCCTCCGTAAAATCGACCTCCATTGAATGTTCGCCCCACTGAAGAACAAGACCCTGAGGCTCGGGTTTTATTTCCAATACCTGAGCTTTAAAACTATTTCTTATATCAACCAACCTTGCTACGGTCGAATTCAATGGTTTGGACAGCACTTCCTCGGTTGTACCCGATTGAAGAGTCGTTCCACTGTGCAATACACACATTTGGTCTGCCATCATACAAGCTTCGTCCAAATCGTGGGTAACCAGAATAATTGGTATTTTAAGCTGTCGTGTCACGCGCCTCATTTCTAGCCGCAGTTTTCTCCGGGTTACTTGATCGACAGCGGAAAAAGGCTCATCTAGCAACAATACCTTCGGCTTTCGCGCCAAAGCACGCGCCAAAGCTACCCGTTGCTTCTGCCCTCCCGAGAGTTCAGCCGGATATCGAGTCTCCAAACCTTGTAAATTAACACGCTTTAATATTTCCTTAGCCGTCTTTTCTTGCAGATTCGAATATGAATTTTCTATAGCCAGAGAAACATTTTCCAAGACGTTTTTGTGAGGAAACAGCGCAAAATCCTGGAATACCATTCCCACCCGCCTCATTTGCGGTGTTAAATTGACACCGTTAGAACTATCCAACCAAATTTCATCATCACAGGAAATTTTACCGTATGTTGAAGAACACAACCCAGATACCGATCGTAATACGGTTGTCTTACCGCTACCTGACGGCCCGACCAACGCCAGTGTTTCACCCTTTCGGCATTGCAATTGAACACTAAGATGAATTGGCGATTTCTGGAAAATATTCAGTCTCAAACCACAATTCGAATCACCCGCCAATGATAACTCCATGACCTCGACGGCGATTTAGCATGTGTACCATCCCAACTGTAACGAAAGAAAATAAGAGCAGTGTTAGCGACATAATGCTCGCAGCAGCTTCATCAAAAGCTTGAACATGGTCAAAAATCGCGATAGAAATGGTTCGGGTTTCACCCGGAATGTTCCCCCCGATCATCAATACGATCCCAAATTCACCCATCGTATGTGCAAAACTCAATGCGCCACCAGAAATAATTCCATTACGTGCAAGGGGCAATTCGATTTCCCAGAACGTATTCCATTTGGACAACCCACTACACCATGCAGCCTCCCGCACACTTTGCGGTATTGACTCAAAAGCTCGGAGCATCGGCTGCACAGCAAACGGAAAACTATAAATAACCGAAGCCAAAACTAAACCTTCGAAAGAAAATACCAAACTATGGCCAGTCATCGATTCAATCACCATTCCTATAGGACTGGCTCGTCCAAAAAAACTCAACAAATAATAACCCAATACCGTGGGTGGCAACACAAGCGGCAATGCTACCAAAGCTTCAACGAAACTCTTACCTGGAAAATCTCTCCACGCCAAGAAATGGGCAAGATATAGAGCAATAAACAGTAGAATAGCAACCGTCCATGTCGACAATTGAAGTGAAAGCAAGAAAGCGGACCAATCCATACTAAATTACAACCTAATCTGGAACCCCAAAACCATGAGACTCTAATATCTCCCTAGCAATCGGTCCCTGAAGAAACTGATAAAAAGCTACTGCGGCATCGCCCCTGCCTTTTAACAATACCATTTGGTGATACAAAGGGTTATAAAGATGTTTCGAAATGGGAATATAAGAACCACGATTAGCGAATGTTGGCCTCAACGCCAATGCATAGGGGATTAAAGCAGCATCAGCGGATGAAAGGCCAAATTGGGCGGTTTGGGCGGCATTGTCACCCAACACGAGCAGTGGTTTCGACAATTCCCAAACTCCAACCTTTTGTAAAGCGTGCTTCGCAATAACGCCATAAGGTGCAGTCTCCGGGTTAGCGATGGCTAAATGTTTTAGTTGTTTCGTTCGAATCCAATGTATCAGATTATCCAACCTGGAATCGAGTGGCAATTTTGAAAAATTTGCCCTAAATAAAACCAGTGTACCTATTGCGTAGATAACACCCCTACCTGTGGTCAAAGACTTGGAATATAACTCCTGGACCGCTATTTCATCGGCGCTCAAGAACACTTCAAAAGGCGCTCCCTGCTCAATTTGGCGCATTAGATTAAACGAGGACCCAATTGTAATTTTTGCTTTATGCAGCGAATTTCTTTCGAATACCCGGGACAATTCAGCAGCAGCAAAGGTTAAACTTGCTGCTGCTGCAACTCGAGCTTCACCGGCACAATTTTGATCTGCATGCACAACCAACCAAGCTATAATTATCAACTTAAAGCGCACCATCTCGTGGTATTTTTTTCATATTTAAACTAAAAATAACCAAATAAACTCGTTCGCTTTGCATCACAATATTTATGATATACTTGAACAAATACAAGAGAATAAAGTAACCGCATTGGTTAATGTTCGCGCATTTCAGTACTGCGTATCTTAGCCCCCAGATCAAACCGTTCGTATAGCCTCTATACTCAATTCATGTCGAAATATCAGCTCACTCATCTTAAAGAACTGGAA
>Ga0114934_10000263_pt1 | contig 33325 bp, 33 predicted proteins | sample 4SBtaG_2_FD_99695 | JGI IMG/M metagenome (GOLD analysis project Ga0114934, IMG submission 99695) | Deep subsurface microbial communities from Kolumbo volcano to uncover new lineages of life (NeLLi) - 4SBTROV10_white metaG | ecosystem: Environmental > Aquatic > Marine > Volcanic ...
ATTTTATCAACCATGGGAATACAGGTTTGTCCAATGCCTACTGCTGTGCTTTCAAGTCACACAGGTGGATTTAATGGATATAGCTTTGTGGATTTAACTGATAGTATGATAGCATATAAAAATCATTGGAAACAATTGAACATAGATTTTGATTGTATATATAGTGGTTTTTTGGGTTCAACAAAACAAATAGATATTATTTCAGAGTTCATAGATGATTTTGGCACAGATGATAACATCGTTGTTGTCGATCCTGTAATGGGAGATAATGGTGAATTATATGATACTATGGATAATGAAATGATTGTAAGTATGCGAAAATTAGTACGCAAGGCAAATATAATTACACCTAATTTTACAGAGGCTGTATATTTGCTTGATAAAAGTTATGATTTGAATATATCTGAAAAAGAAATTAAGGAATATATAATCGAATTATCTAGTATGGGACCTGATGTTGTTATAATGACAAGTGTTCCAGAATCAAAAACGAGCAAAAATACAAGTGTTATTGCATACGATTGTAAAACAAATAAATTTTGGAAAGTGACTTGTAAATACATACCGGCTTATTTTCCGGGTACAGGGGATTGCTTTACTAGTGTAATAGTAGGTAGTTTGCTTCAGGGTGATAGTTTACCTATAGCATTGGATAGGGGAGTGCAATTCATAACAGCGTGTATAAGGGCAAGTTATGGTTTCGATTATCCTCATAGAGAAGGTGTTTTATTGGAGAGAGTGCTCCAAAATCTGAATATGCCTGTTATGGTAAGTAGTTATGAGTTGATATAACACACCCCAAGGGCGGAAAATTTTACCGCCCTTGGGGTGATTGACTTCATTCATATTTTGTAGTATAGTATAATAAGAATTAAATAGAGTATCCTTTAAGTTGACCCTGTGAGGTCGAAAAGGAAGAGTAATTGTGCAGTATTAATATTTGGTACATTTTACGCAATGGTGTTGCAAAAATATGTGCTGTGATTTGTACTACTTAGAATTGCGATTATGCCTTCCTTTTTAAGGAAGGCTTTTTATATACCTTTAAATCTAGTCCAGAGAGACTAAAAAGGAGGAGTTTATAATGTTAAAAGGAAAACATTTAATTGATCCAATGGATTTTACTGTTGAGGAATTAGACGAAATATTTGAGCTTGCAGAAAGAATAATTCAAAATCCTAGTGAGTATTCACATGTTTGTGAAGGAAAGTTATTAGCTACTCTATTTTACGAACCAAGTACAAGAACGAGATTGAGTTTTGAAGCGGCTATGCTTAGATTAGGAGGAAAGGTACTTGGCTTTTCACAAGCTAATTCAAGTTCAGCTGCAAAGGGTGAAAGTGTTGCAGACACTATAAGGACCGTTGAATGTTATGCTGATATTGCAGCAATGAGACATCCTAAGGAAGGTGCTCCTAAAATAGCTTCTATGTATGCAAACATTCCAGTTATAAACGCGGGAGATGGAGGACATCAACATCCAACTCAAACACTTACGGATTTACTTACCATAAGAAATCTAAAGAAACAATTATCAAATCTTACAATAGGAGTTTGCGGCGACTTAAAATTCGGTAGAACAGTTCACTCTTTAATAAAAGCCATATCTAGATATGAAAATAACAAGTTTGTTTTGATTTCACCAAATGAATTAAAAATCCCAGAATATATTAAAAAAGAAGTACTTGAAAAAAATAATATAGAATTTTTAGAAGTAGAAAAATTGGAAGATGTAATAGACAAGTTAGATATTTTGTACATGACAAGAGTACAGAGAGAAAGATTCTTCAATGAAGAGGATTACGTTAGACTTAAAGATAGCTATATATTAGATAAAAAGAAAATGGGAAATGCTAAAAAAGATATAATAGTTTTACACCCTCTACCAAGAGTAAATGAAATATCAATAGAAGTAGATAAAGATGAAAGAGCATGTTATTTTAAACAAGCTAAATATGGTATGTTTGTGAGAATGGCATTAATTGCAAAATTGTTGGGGGTGGATAAATAATGATAACAATAAATAGTATAAAAAAAGGTATAGTTATTGATCATATTAAGGCAGGATTAGGAATAAAGATATTTAATTATCTTGGCTTAGATAAGGCTGGGTACTCAGTTGCACTTATAATCAATGCTGACAGTAAAAAACTTGGCAAAAAAGATATAATAAAAATTGATAACGAAATAGATTTGGATTTTAATGTGTTAGGCTTTATAGATCCTAATATAACTATAAACATAATTGAAGGCGAAAACATAATGAGAAAAATAAAATTAAATCTTCCTGAAAGAGTTGAAAATGTTATTAAATGCAATAATCCAAGGTGTATAACTTCTATAGAACAGGAGATTACTCACAAATTTTATCTTGTTGATAGAAAAAAAGGATTGTATAGATGTGAATATTGTGATGAGATTCATAAACTTTAAATAATAGGGTGATTTTATGGAAATATTAATTAAGAAAGCAAGAATTGTTGATGCTTTTAATGACTTTTCAGCTGATATATACATTAAGGATGGAATTATATCAGAAATAGGTTGTAATATAAACAAAGATTGTAGGTACATTGATGCTTCTGGTAAAGTAGTTTTGCCATCATTAATAGAGATGCATTGCCATTTTAGAGATCCTGGTTACACATATAAAGAAGATATTTTAACAGGAAGTATGGCTGCTGTAAAGGGTGGTTATACTGCTGTGAATTTAATGGCAAATACAAAACCGGTATGCAGTAGTATGGATAGTGTTGATTATGTTTTAAATAAAGCTAGAGAAATAAATTTGATAGACATTAATCAGGTTGTGTCTATAACGGAAAATAGCGATGGTAAAAGCATTAAACATTTAGATAAAATTGATAGCAAAGTTAAATTTATTTCTGATGATGGCAAAGGCGTATGTGATGACAAAATTATGTATGAAGCAATGATAAAGGCTAAAGAAAAAAATTTAACCATAATTTCACACGCAGAAACACAAGAATTATCGGAAATAGATACGAGATTAGCAGAAAATATTATGACATTAAGGGATATAGCATTGTGTGAAATAACAAATTGTAAACTTCATATGGCACATGTTAGCACTAAAGAAGCAATTAAATATATTATTGAAGCAAAAAAAAGAGGAGTAAATGTCACATGTGAGGTTACTCCTCATCATATTGCACTAAATGATAAAACAGAATATAGAGTTAATCCACCACTCAGAAGTGAAGAAGATGTAAATGTGATTATTGAAGCAATAAAAGATGGATGGGTTGATGTAATAGCTACAGATCATGCTCCTCATACAAAGGAAGATAAATTAAATGGGTCACCAGGTATATCTGGTATTGAAACAGCATTTTCGGTTTGCTACACAAAACTTGTAAAGCAAAATAGTATTTCTTTAAATGAATTATCTAAGCTTATGTCACTAAATCCTGCACGAATGATGGGCTTAAATAAAGGAAGAATTCAAATTGGATATGATGGTGATTTAATATTGGTAGACTTAAATAAAAAATACAAAATAGAAACTAAAAACTTTAAATCAAAAGGCAAAAATACACCCTTTAATGGGAAAGAAGTATATGGTGAAATTATTACAACAATTAGAAAAGGAAGAGTAATATACGAAAATGGGGAGGTAATTTTTGATGATTATAGATAGGCTATATGAAAATGTTCGAAAATTAGGAAATGTATGTATCGGATTAGACACTGATGTTGCATATATACCAGAATGGTTTTTAAAGAAATTTATTTCCTATGAAGAGGCGGTTTTTGAATTTAATAAGAAGATTATCGATGCAACAATAGATATAGCAGCATGTTATAAGGTACAAATAGCTTATTATGAAGCATACGGAATAGAAGGGTTAAATGCTTACAAAAAAACATTAGAATATTTGAGAAATTTAAATGCAATTATTATTGCTGATATTAAAAGAGGAGACATAGCTAAAACGGCAGAAATGTATGCTAAAGCACATTTTGAAGGAGATTTTGAAAGTGATTTTATAACAATAAATCCATACATGGGAATGGATAGCATAAGTCCATATATTAAATACATTGAAAAACATGAAAAAGGACTATTTGCTTTGGTTAGAACATCCAATAAAGGAGCAGAAGATATTCAGTATATTGAATCTAAATCAGGGAATAAAATTTATGATATAGTAGGACACAAAATTCATGAATTAGGGAAACAGTTTAAAGGAGAGTGCGGATATAGTTCTATTGGAGGAGTAGTTGGATGTACTCACGCAGATGATGCATTGAGAATAAGAGAAGAGTTTAGAAATATGTTTTTCTTGATACCAGGGTATGGTGCTCAAGGTGGAAAAGGTGATGATGTTAAACTTTACTTTAAAAATGGTAACGGTGGAATAGTAAATTCATCTAGAGGAATACTTTTAGCTTATAAAAAGTTTGGAGATAAAGAATTAATATTTGATGAATGTGCGAGAAAAGCAGCAATACAGATGAGAGACGATATTTTAAATTAAAATAATAAGGGATGATGATATTTGATTTGTTCTGTTGAAAAAATATTGGATAATAGAGAAATTAGCAAAGGAATTTTTAAAATTTCAATTGAAGGAAAATATAAAGCCAAGCCCGGTCAGTTTTATATGTTAAAAGTTGAGGGAGAAAATATACTTCTTCCAAGACCGATAAGCGTATATGATTGTACAGAAAATTATATTTCTTTTCTGTATGCAGTTGTCGGAAATGGAACAAATGTTATGAGTCAGCTTTCTAAAGGAGATAATATACAAATAATGGGGCCTTTAGGGAATGGTTTCGAAGTTGATAAAATTCAAGGGAAAATTGCTATTATTTCTGGAGGAATAGGAATAGCACCATTGCATTTTTTAGTGAAAAAAATCTACAATTCAACCATAGATTTTTATGCTGGCTTTAAAACTGTGGATTATACTGTGGATAATGTGGAAAAATATGTAAATAAAATATATTTATCCACAGAAAATGGTAATAGAGGGCATAAAGGATATATTACTGATATTTTTTATCCAGAAAAGTATGATTTGGTTATTTGCTGCGGACCTAAGATAATGATGGAAAAGGTTATAAAAATGTGCGTAAATAAAAATATACCAGTACTTGTATCAATGGAAAACAGAATGGCGTGTGGGATAGGGGCTTGTCTAGTATGTACTTGTAAAACTAAGGAAGGCAATTTAAGAGTTTGCAAGGATGGGCCAGTTTTTAGAGGAGAGGATTTGATTTTAAATGATTAATATAAATTTATGTGGAGTGAATTTAAAAAATCCTGTTATAGCTGCTTCTGGTACATTTGGATTTGGGGAAGAGTATAATAAATTATTTGATGTTTCAAAACTAGGGGGCATATCTTGTAAAGGGCTTACCATAAATAAAAAAGAGGGTAATGATGGAATAAGGATACATGAAACAAATGAAGGAATATTGAATAGTGTTGGACTTCAAAATCCAGGAATTGAATGTTTCATAAATGAAAAGTTACCTACAATGAAAGAATATGATACTGCGATTATTGCAAATTTAGGGGGAGGAAGTATTGAGGAATATTTAGTAGGATGTGAAAAGCTAAACAATACAGATGTTGATATTATAGAATTAAACATATCTTGTCCAAATGTTAAAAGTGGAGGAATGGCGTTTGGAATAAAATCGAGTACAGCATATGATGTGGTTGATAAGGTGAGGAAAGTATGCAAAAAGCCACTAATGGTAAAGCTTTCTCCTAATGCTGAAAATATTATTGATATGGCACAAAAATGTTGTTTAGCAGGTGCAGATGCAATATCACTTGTTAATACATTTAATGCCCTTGCGATAGATGTAAAAAATAAGAAACCCATATTCAACAATATTACTGCAGGATATTCGGGACCACCTATTAAGCCTATTGCACTCAGAATGGTATATGAAGTTTGCAAAAATGTAGATGTGCCTGTAGTTGGAATGGGAGGCATAATGAATGCAGAAGATGCTATTGAATTTATAATGGTTGGTGCTACAGCAATACAAGTTGGAACTGCAAATTTTGTTAAACCGGATATTTGTATAGATATAATTAATGGAATAGAAGAATATATGAAAAAAGAAGGAATTAAGGATTTAAGTGAAATAAGAGGAATTATAAGATAAAAACTGGAGGTGCAAATTAATGAAAATAGATGTATTAGAAATATTAAAAGAATGTGGAGCGTTATTGGAAGGACATTTTTTACTATCATCAGGTAGACATAGCAATAAATATTGCCAGTGTGCAAAATTATTGCAATATCCAGATAAAGCAGAACAAGTAATTAGTGTTATAACTGAAAAAGTTAGAGACTTAGATTTTGACGTAATTGTTGGTCCTGCAATGGGAGGGATTATTCCAGCATATGAATTGGCAAGACAGACTGGAAAAAAGGCAATTTTCACAGAACGTGTTGATGGAAAGATGACTCTTAGAAGAGGTTTTGAAATAGAAAAAGAGCAAAAAATACTGATTGTTGAAGATGTAATTACGACTGGAAAATCTTCATTAGAAACTGTTGAAGTAATAAAAGAATTTGGTGGAGAAGTAGTTGGCATGGCATGTATAGTTGATAGAAAAAGCAGCAATATTGAATACAAAATTTATAGTGCTGTTGAGTTGTATATCGAAAGTTATGCACCAGAAGAATGTGTTCTATGTAAAAAAGGTATTGAGTATGTTAAACCGGGAAGTCGTAATATAAAATAATATTTCAATCATATACAGTTTCAGTGAAATTTTTAATTTCACTGAAACTGTAATTTTGTTATTAAGAAAAAGTTCTAGCATAATATACTATATATGCGTGAATAGATAGTAAGTAGTTTGCTTGCTAATTTTTCCCTACCAAATAGATTGCAAAATAGAGAATTTGCAAATTTTTCTAGTTTCTAAAAATTGATGAATATTTCATAAAAATTCAAAATAACCCATCAAATTGGTTACTATTTTATTCAAAATAAGTTATAATATTAGTAGATTTTTTTATTTGGAGGGATTTTAATGTCAAAGCCAAGTATATTTAGCAAGGATTATGAAAAAATTATGAGACGTAGAAGAAGACGTAACATAATTTCAATAATAATAATTTTACTAATAGGGATTGTTTTAATATATTTTAAATTTGATAATAAATTTGGTGATATTAAAATATTGAATAGATTGATGAATGTTACTAAAATATTAAAAACTGAAAAATCATATTTGACATCTAGTAAAAAAATCAATGACAAGAGCAATGATGGAGATAATGATTTAAAAAACAGTGATGGTGAACAAAATAAAAATACAGAAGAAATAAATAATAATGAGGAAGACTCTCCACAAAATATTAATACAGTGGTGTTTTCTCTTACAGATGGACAAAATATAGAAGTTTCGTTTTATGTTGTTGATGGTGAAAGATACTTTAATAAAATCAATAGTAATAATTATATTTCTTTTGATTTTAGTCCTTCAAGAAAAGGCTTGGTTTTATGTAGCCTCAAAAACCAAGATATGTTTTATGCTACACCTGATGGCAGTTTGATAGAAATAACTAAGAAAAAATATGTTTCGTCTTCGAAAAGAGAGTATACTAAATATGAAGAATTAAAAAAGAATCCCAAATATATTTGGCATAAAGATCCTAAATTTATAGATGAATATAATATAGCTTATGTAAGTGAATTACCTTGGATAGATAATAGGCATATAAATTATCTGTGGATATATAATTTAAAAGGTAAGAAACATAGGTATATAAGCAATACAAAACTGCAAGGACATAAAATTATTTTAAAAAAATCACATGGTGAATTTCTAAATTTGTTAGTTGATGATAAAAGTTTCAGAATTGATTCTGAAGGAATAATAAAATAGTTTAAAACCTAGTTATTGTATAGGGAAAACCTTTATGTTATAATAAATAGGTTAATAAGCATATGTGAGTAGGAGGAATACACAATGGACGTTAAGATTGAAAAAAAAGAAAAGAATATTGTAAAACTAGAAATCACAGTAGAAGCAGAAAAATTTAACGAAGCTTTAAGAAAATCATACTTCAAGAATGCAAAGAAATTTAATATACCTGGATTTAGAAAAGGAAAAGCTCCTATGAGTATCATCAAAAGATACTATGGTGAAGGAGTGTTTTATGAAGATGCTATTAATTTTTGCTGCGATGATACATACCCAAAAGCAATAAAAGAAAATGACATAAAGGTTGTTGAATATCCACAGATTGATATAGTTCAAATTGGAGAAGGAAAAGACTTTATTTATTCTGCAGAAGTTGCAGTATATCCTGAAGTGACTTTAGGAGAATACAACGGTGTTGAAGTGAAAAAAGTAGAATATAATGTTACAGATGAAGATGTTGAAAATAAATTAAAACAAGTTCAGGATCAAAATTCAAGAATTGAAGAAAAAAATGATGGAGAAATTGAAAACGGAGATATTGTTACGATTGATTTTAAAGGATTCGTTGAAGGAGAAGCATTTGAAGGTGGAGAAGCAAGTGACTATGAACTTGAGGTTGGTTCAAAATCATTCGTAGATACTTTTGAAGAACAGTTGATTGGAATGAAAGTAGAAGATTCTAAAGAAATAAATGTTACTTTCCCAGAAGAGTATGGTAGAGAAGATTTGAATGGCAAACCTGCTGTTTTCAAAGTAACAGTTAAAGGAATCAAGAGAAAGGAATTGCCTGTTTTAGATGATGAATTTGCAAAGGAAGTATCTGAGTTTGATACATTAGAAGAATATAAAAACGATATAAGAAAAAGTATTCAAGAAGCAAATGTTGCAAAAGCAAAGAGAGAATATGAGGAAGCTGTTATAGATGCAGTTTGTGCTAATGCTGAAGTTGATATTCCAGAAGCTATGATTAATAAAGAAATAGATTACATGATTAAAGATTTAGAAATGAGATTAAAATATCAAGGGTTAGATCTTAAAACTTATTATGCATTTACTAATACTTCAGAAGAAAAAGTTAGAGAGTATATGAGAGAAAATGCAGAGAAAAAGGTTAAGACAGAAGTAGTACTTGATGCAATTGCTAATAAGGAGAATATAGAAGTATCTGATGAAGAAATACTTGATAAGGCAAAGGAAATTGCTAAAATGTATGGTGACAAAGAAATAGATAAAGCAGCCGATATGATTGCTAAATCTCAGAGAGAATTATTAAAAACAGATGTAATAAATGAAAAAGTTGTTGAAATGTTGGTTAAAAATAGTAAAACTATAGCATAATATAAACAAGGATGAATTGCCAGATATATTCTGGCAATTTTTGAACAACTAAATTTTTAATGGAAGTATAATTTTAAGGAGGGGATAACATGAGTTTAGTACCTGTTGTTGTTGAACAAACTAATAGAGGAGAAAGATCATATGATATTTATTCTAGGTTATTGAAAGATAGAATAATATTTTTGGGGGAAGAAGTTAATGATGTTAGTGCAAATTTAATTGTTGCACAGATGCTATTTTTAGAAGCTGAAAATCCAGATAAAGACATTTATCTTTACATAAATAGTCCAGGAGGGTCAATAACTGCTGGAATGGCTATTTATGATACAATGCAATATATAAAGCCTGATGTTTCAACAATATGTGTAGGATTAGCAGCATCTATGGGAGCATTTTTATTAACTGCTGGTGCTAAGGGAAAAAGATTTGCTCTTCCTAATAGCGAGATTATGATACATCAACCATTAGGAGGTTTCCAAGGTCAAGCGACTGATATAGATATTCATGCAAAGAGAATATTAAGGACAAAAGAAAACTTAAATAAAATTTTGAGTGAAAGAACAGGTCAGCCACTTGAAAAAATCAAGAAGGACGTTGAGAGAGATTACTTTATGAGTGCTGTTGAAGCTCAAAAATATGGATTAATTGATGAAGTAATTACTAAGAAAAAATAGCAAAAACTCATAGAGAGGTGTAAAGATGCCAAAATTTGATGATAAGAAACAATTAAAGTGTTCATTTTGTGGTAAAACACAAGATCAGGTAAGGAGATTGATTGCAGGTCCGGGAGTTTATATATGTGATGAGTGTATAGAACTTTGTTCAGAAATAATTACGGATGAATTTGATGATGATATACAGATTGATATGGAATCATTACCTAAGCCTGTTGATATCAAAAATTATCTTGATCAGTACGTTATAGGTCAAGAGGAAGCAAAGAAATCACTTTCTGTTGCTGTTTATAATCACTACAAAAGAATTCGTTCAAATGTTAATACGGATGATGTAGAACTTCAAAAAAGCAATATTCTTATGTTAGGACCTACAGGTTCAGGTAAAACTCTTTTAGCACAGACATTAGCAAAATTTTTGAATGTTCCTTTTGCTATTGCAGATGCTACTACTTTAACTGAAGCTGGATATGTTGGAGAAGATGTTGAGAACATTTTGCTAAAATTAATACAAAATGCAGATTATGATGTAGAAAGAGCTGAAAAAGGAATTATATATATTGACGAAATTGATAAGATTGCTAGAAAAACTGAAAATCCATCCATTACAAGAGATGTATCTGGTGAAGGTGTTCAGCAGGCATTATTAAAGATTTTAGAGGGTACTGTTGCTTCTGTACCACCACAGGGAGGAAGAAAACATCCTCATCAAGAATTTATTCAGATAAATACATCTAATATACTGTTTATATGTGGTGGAGCATTTGATGGATTGGATAAGATAATAGAGAAAAGAACAAGAAGAAGCAGTATGGGATTTGGTGCAAAAATACAATCAAAAACTGAAAAGGATGTTGGTGAAATATTCAAAGAGATAATGCCAGAAGATTTATTGAAATTTGGTTTAATACCTGAATTTGTTGGAAGAGTACCAATAGTTGTTACACTTAATTCTCTTACAGAAGAAACTCTTGTAAGAATACTAAAAGAACCTAAAAATTCTTTAGTAAAGCAATATAAGAAGCTTCTTGAAATAGATAATGTTAAATTAGAATTTGAAGATGAAGCTTTGCTAAAGATAGCAAAGGAAGCTATTTCAAGAAATACAGGAGCAAGAGGGTTAAGAGCAATAATTGAAGAAATAATGAAAGACATAATGTTTGAAGTACCATCTAATGAAAAAGTTTGTAAAGTTATTATAAATGGCGATACTGTAGAAAATAATAAACCTGAATTGGTTTTGACTGAAGATGAAAAAAGAAAACCTTTAAAGTTACAAAAACATAGTAAAACTTTAAAGGGTCCGGAAACTGCATAAATGAGAAGGAGTTATCTATAATTAGGATAACTCCTTTTAAATTTATCGATTCTATAAGACTCCCACTTCTATAAGTGGGAGATTCAAGTTTTTTGATTCAGATTTAGTAAAGTCTCGATGTTTTGCTTTAGCAAAACGAGTTTACTTTTGTATTTATATTAAACAATTTTAGTTTATAGGAATATTCTGAATTACAATTGTACATAATATAAGAAACTAGGTATATTTTTCTAGTGTAAGTAAATATTAAAATATTATGTCTGAAGGTGATTGTATGGTATGGAATATTGTTTTTGCTATTGAATTGTTTTTCTCAATCATTATAGGTATGTACTTTTTAAATGCTCTAAAAGGTCAACAGCGAAATAAAATTGTTGTGGGCAAAGAAAGTAGCAAAGAACTTGAAAATTTAAAAAGGATGAGAAATATGAGACTTACTGAACCATTAACCGAAAAGAGTAGACCATCAAGTTTTGATGAGGTTATTGGTCAAGAGAAGGGAATAGAGGCACTTAAAGCTGCTATTTGTGGTCCTAATCCACAGCATGTTATAATATATGGACCACCTGGAGTGGGTAAGACAGCAGCTGCAAGATTGGTGCTTGAGTATGCTAAAACAAAAGAATTTTCTCCATTTTCAAGAGAATCTAAATTCATAGAAATTGATGCAACTACTGTTAGATTTGATGATAGAGGAATTGCAGATCCTCTAATAGGTTCAGTACATGATCCTATATATCAAGGGGCAGGTCCATTGGGGACAATTGGTGTGCCACAGCCAAAGCCAGGTGCAGTTACAAAAGCACATGGTGGAATATTGTTCATTGATGAAATTGGAGAACTTCATCCAATTGAACTCAACAAATTATTAAAGGTAATGGAAGACAGGAAAGTATATTTAGAAAGTGCATACTATAACTCTGAAAACAATAATATGCCTTTATATATAAGAGAGGTTTTTGAGAATGGATTACCAGCAGATTTTAGGCTGATAGGAGCTACAACTAGGAGACCAGAGGAAATAAATCCTGCTATAAGATCGAGATGTATAGAAATATTTTTTAGAGCTTTACTTACAGATGAAATTGAAAAGATTGCATTAAATGCTGTAACTAAAGTGGGTATGAAGATGGAAAAAGAAGCATATAAGATAGTAGGTAAGTATACAACTAACGGTAGGGATGCAGTAAATCTTGTACAATTAGCTTGTGGTATAGCTATAAATGATGAAAGAGAAGAGGTTAGTAGAGAAGATATTGAATGGGTAATTGAAAATGGGCAATATTCTCCTAGACCTGATAAAAAAATTAACGATACTCCTCAAATTGGATATGTAAATGGTCTTGCAGTATATGGTGCAAATATGGGAGCGATTATGGAAATTGAAGCAAGTGCAAAAAAGAATAGATTTAATAAGGGTAAAATAAATATAACAGGTATAATTGAAGAAGAAGAAATTTCTATGTTTAATAAAAAAATGAGGAGAAAAAGTACTGCTATGTGTTCTGTTGAAAACGTAATTACAGTTCTAGAAGATGTATTTAATATTTCTTGTTCAGAATATGATATTTATGTTAACTTCCCGGGAGGTATGCCAGTAGATGGACCATCGGCAGGAATAAGTATAACAACAGCAATATATAGTGCTATAAATAGAGTGCCTGTAGATAATAAAGTAGCAATGACTGGGGAGATATCGATTCATGGTAATGTTAAGCCTATAGGTGGAATAAATGCAAAAATACAGGCTGCACAGAAAGCAGGAGTTAAAAAAGTAATAATTCCTAAGGAAAATTGGCGGGATTCATTTAAGGATATTCAAGGAATAGAGATTATACAAGTTTCAAACATAGAGGAGGTAATTTTAGAGGCTATATTAAAAGATGATATTAACATTAACACTACAATAAATAGCGATATAAAGAATGATGTTGATATGTTAACAGCTAAACCTTTGAAAGCATGATATTGAAAAAAAAATATTTTATAGTTATAATATATAGGTTGAAGTATATCTACGATTCCCTTAAGAAAATTTTACATTTTGTATTAACTTTGAAGTTTATCAATGCATATATTACTGTGTTTGACATTTGAAAATAGTTATATTTTGAAAGTATGTTTTATAATAATAAGTTAATGTTAACTTCAGTTAGAAGACTTTTCTATCTGGAGTTTTGGTGTTTTATCAATTATATGATTAACCCACAATAAGCTATGTATAAATTTCAATAGTATTTATGAAATTGATTCTTATGCATATATAGTGATGAGTTTCTATTAAAAATACTTTTTGTGGGGTAATCATTATATAATATTTTTGTTTACATGAATATATGGTGAGGTTTTCGAATTAGGTGGAGTAGAGTCTCTAATTGAAGTTACTATGTTTTGCTTTGATGAGATTATTTAATTGAAATAAGATATGGTATACATAAAATATATATTACAGCCGAAGGGGGTATAATGAATGGATAAGGATATTAAGAGTTTTACTATGATTCCACTGAGAGGCATAACTATTTTTCCCAATATGGTTTTGCATTTTGATGTTGGAAGAAAGAAATCAATACGTGCACTTGAAGAAGCTATGATAGATAGTCAAGAGATATTTTTATCTGCACAAAAAGAAGCAATTATAGAAGAACCTAGTAAGGAAGATATACATAAATATGGAACTATATGTGATATAAAACAAATATTGAAATTACCTGGAAATACGATTAGAGTATTAGTTGAAGGAAAATGCAGAGGTAAAATAGTAGAATATGAGAGTGCTGAGCCTTTTTTTAAAGTTAAAGTTGTTGAAGTAGAGGATGTTTTAAAAGAGAATGAAGAAAACAAAAGAGAAGCACTAATTCGTTCTGTTAAAAAGTCATTTGAAAAATACATAAAATTACTAGGTAACGTAGGTTCAGACGCTATTATCAGTTTAGAAGAGCTAGATGAAAATAATTTTGTAGATAGTGTTGCTTCCTATTTGATACTCAACCAAGAAGCAAAGCAAGAACTTCTTCAGATAGAGGATGCATGTGAAAGATTGGAAAAACTTTTAACAATAATTGAAAATGAAAACTCAATATTAAGTATTGAAAAGAAAATTGGCATGAAAGTTAAGAAAAAAATAGATAAAAGTCAAAAGGAATATTTTTTACGCGAACAAATGAAAGTTATTCAAGAAGAATTAGGCGAAGAAGATGAAAGTAAAAAGGAAATTGCTGAGTATCAAAGAAAAATCGATAAAACTAGATTGCCTAAGGTAGTTAAAGAAAAGGCTATTTATGAATTAAACAGATTGAAGGGAATGGGAAATTATTCACCAGAGAGTTCTGTGATTAGAACTTATTTAGACTGGATTATTGAACTTCCATGGAATAAATTAACAAAGGATAATCTCGATATTAAAAAAGTTAGAAAAGTGTTAGATGATGAACATTATGGTTTAAAGGATGTAAAAGATAGGATTATTGAATACTTGGCAGTAAGGAATATAAGCAAGACTCTGAAGGGACCTATATTATGCTTAGTTGGTCCACCAGGAGTAGGTAAAACTTCAATAGCTAAATCGATAGCTAATGCATTAAATAGAAATTTTGTTAGAATGTCTTTAGGAGGAGTAAGAGATGAATCAGAAATAAGAGGGCATAGAAAGACATATGTTGGAGCAATACCTGGAAGAATAATTTATTCAATGAGACAAGCTAAATCAAGAAATCCATTGTTTTTGTTAGATGAAATAGATAAAATGAGTAATGATTTCAGAGGAGATCCGGCAGATGCTCTGTTGGAAGTTTTAGATGGTGAGCAAAATAGCACATTTAGAGATCATTATCTTGAATTAGATTTTGATTTATCTAAGGTATTATTTGTTACAACGGCTAATAGATTAGATACAATACCATTACCATTATTGGATAGGATGGAGATTATTGAAGTTTCAGGGTATACATATGAAGAAAAATTAAATATTGCTAAAAAGTACTTAGTACCAAAAAAACTTAAAGAACATAATATTGATTTCGATAAGATTAAGTTTTCGGATAATTCATTGAAGCATATAATTAATTATTATACAAGGGAATCGGGTGTGAGAGATTTAGAAAGAAAAATATCTTCTGTTATAAGAAAGAGTATTACTGAAATACTTGAAAAGGATAAGAAGAGTATATTGATATCTGTGAATCAGGTTAGAAAATACTTAGGAGCAGAAATATATAATTATGACATTATAGATAAAACAGATAAAGTTGGTGTAGTGACAGGGCTTGCGTGGACAGCGTATGGTGGTGACACGCTTCCAGTAGAAGTAAGTGTTATGAATGGGAATGGTAAACTTGAACTTACGGGTAAATTAGGAGAAGTTATGCAAGAGTCAGCTAGGGCAGGATATAGTTACGTTAGAGCACATGCTCATGAATATAAAATAGATGATGAATTTTATAAAGATAAAGATATACATATTCATGTTCCTGAAGGTGCAGTACCAAAGGATGGACCTTCAGCAGGAGTTACAATAATTACAGCTTTAGTATCTGCATTAAGCAATACTAAGGTTAAACACAATGTTGCTATGACTGGTGAAATTACACTTGCAGGTAGGGTGCTACCTATAGGAGGATTAAAAGAAAAATCATTATCAGCATATAGGGCAGGCATTGATACAATAATAATACCTAAGGGTAATGAAAAAGATTTATCTAAATTACCAAAGTCAATTATGAGTAAACTTAATTTTATTTTAGTAAGTGATGTGAAAGAAGTACTTGAAAATGCATTAATTGGAGATGAAAAGAATTATGATTAAGCAGGCAGAATTTTTAATATCAGCAGTAAAACCAAGCCAATATCCTGATTTGGATTTTAATGAGGTAGCTTTTGTGGGAAGGTCTAATGTTGGAAAATCGTCTTTAATAAATACTTTAACAAATAGAAAAAAATTAGTTAAAGTTAGTGGTACACCAGGTAAAACAAGGCTTATAAATTTCTTTTTAATAAACGGTAAATATTGTTTTGTTGATTTACCAGGATACGGATATGCTAAGGTTTCTAAAGTAGAAAAACAAAAGTGGGGCAAAATGATAGAAGATTACTTAATTAAAAGAGATAATTTAAAGAAGGTTGTATTGCTTTTAGATATTAGACACAAACCTACACAAGATGATATACAAATGTATGAATGGATTAAGTATTATGGATATGAAATAATAATTGTTGCAACTAAGAAGGATAAATTAAGTAATAATCAAATAGCTAAAAGCGATAAAGTTATAAGACAAACATTAAAATTAGACAGAGATGAAAAAATAATTTACTTTTCTTCATTAAAAAAACAAGGGAAAGAGGAATTATTAGAAGCTATTTTTGAAAATTTAGATTAATATTTAATTAAGTATTATTGATAAGACTGGATATCTTAAAAAGTAGGATGTTCGGTCTTTTTTTGTGTCAATTTATAATTTACAGAATAATATATAGTATGAAACGTAAATTTTGGCCATTACTTAAGATTAGTACTCGTAATTAGAGGAATCTTCTGAAAGGAGGAAGTGATGTGGACTTAAATGACATGTTAAATAATTTTATGAACTCAGGAAATATAAACAGTGACACCATTAATTCTTTTATAAGTGGTTTTCAGAACAAAGGAAGCTTTGGAGGAATATTACTCATACTGATTATACTTGCTGCATTGTGTAGACGTGGATATGGCGGATATAGTAGTTGTGGTTGTAACACTTGTGATAGCTATGGTTGTAACACTTGCGGTTGTTGTTATGATCCATGCGATTTATGCTGTTGTTCTCATAAAAAACGAAAAAAGTGTAGAAAGTATTATAAAAAATATAGAAAGTATTTGTGTGAATGTCTTTGCGAACAACAATACGATTGTGGATACAATAGCTACGGTGGATACGGCAACTATGATGGATATGGCGGATACGGTTATGGATATTACCCAATAATTATATTGATAATTTTAATATTCATTATTTTAAGAAGAAACAACTTAAGTTCTTTAAGCAGCATATTTAATTCAAGTAGTTTTCAAAATCAATAGTAAACTAAAGTTAAATAAGTGATATTACAAATGTTCAGAAAGGAGAGGTTTATATGTCAAGACATTGCTCATGTTATTGTAAGCACAATAGATGTGATAGTTACAATAGATGTGGTAGTTATAATAGATGTGGACAGGGAGGATGTAACTTCCCAAGCTTTATAATATTAATATTAATTCTTTTGCAATTTAAAGGAAATTCATGTGGATGTTCACATGGTATTGACAAAGGGATTATATTTGTAATTGCTCTTTATTACTTGTCATGTTGTAATCCATGTAATAAAGGCTTAATTGGAGGCTACTAAAAACAATTAAATAAATTTTTATGATCAAAGTTTAGAAAGGAGGGTTAGTATGTCAAGAAAATGCTGTAACTATTCTGTTCCTTATGGAAATAGCTGTGGTTTAGGATATGGATTAGGAAATTCTCTAGGTTGTGGTTCAGGTTGTTGCAATTTCCCAAGTTTTATAATATTAATTCTTATACTTCTTCAATTCAGAGGACATTCTTGCTCAGACAATCCATGTGGTAACAGCGGTGGTATAGTAGATAAAGGGATTTTATTCATAATTGCTCTTTACTATTTATCATGTTGTAATCCTTGTGGGAGAAGATATTAATTACTAATTAAATTATTAAGGAGGGTAAATGCCCTCCTTTAAACAGGAGGTGAGTGTATCTTGTCAAAACATCATAAACATAAAAAATATAAAAATAATTATAACTACATTGATGAAGCAATGGTTAATCCAAATTCTTATATCCCACAGCAAAACAATATTATGCCGAACAATGGAATGCAGAATAATCAAAATCCTTTTGTTATGCAGAATACGGGAAATAATACGATGCCGAATGCAACATTAAAATCGTTATTTCCAAATACTTTTAACAGTAATCCTATTCTTAACTTATTAGGGAATATTGATATAAACTTGCTTGCAAAATTGTTGCTTAATAAGAATTCAAAAATATCAAATGATGTAAATGAACAAAATACAGATCAAAATTCATTTCAAGAGTTATTTAAAAATATAGATCAAAATCAACTGCAAGATTTATTAAAAAATGTTGATGAAAAACAAATAAATTCGCTATTAAGTATGGTATCTCCAAATGCCAAAAATCAAGCTAAAAATCAGGAAGAAGTTATGCAAAATGAATATGAGCATGATGACAGTGTAGTAGATGTATATGATAAAAAATATAAAGCTGCTGATATAGTAAATATAATATTAGCTCTTTTTGATAAGAAGAATACAGAATTTCTTGATAAAGTTATGGACATATATCAAGAGAATTATGTAGTACAAGAAAATTATGAAGTGCTACCTGAAGAATAACATGCTAGGTAGCATGTTATTCTTCTTATATCGTATTTAGATTTTGAGGTTGATTATTTAAAACTTCTTCAGATGTTTCTGGTAAAGCCATTTCGCATTTGCCATTTAATATTCCACCTTCATTAATAATGAGCTTTTTTACCAGAATATTACCATCGATTTTACCAGAATTATTAATTATTAATGAGTCCTTACATGTTATATTTCCGAGTACTTTTCCACTTATATTTGCATTTGTGCATGTGATATTACCTTTGCATGTACATGTTTCACTAATTATGATATCTTCATCCCAATAAATATCGCCATCTACGTAACCATCAATTTTAATTAAGCCTGTACCATTTAAAGAACCTATTATATTGCATTGTTCTCCTATGAATGTTTTTATTTCACTATTTGTAGCGATACAATTATTATTCACTTTTTTAAACATATTATCCTCTCCTAAATGAATTTTAAAGATATAGATTTTACTAAATATATATTTCATAAAAGTACAAATTATAACTAAAACATAAATCAGAATAAAACATTGAAGTTTGCTTAAAGCATATGAAATATATTGGAATATTGTTTGATTACTAAATTATATTTTTAAGTAAGCAAAAATTATTACAAATACAAATAAGTTATAAATTCAATTTGTAATATAATTTATATATTTTTTTATGAATAAAAAAGATAAAATAGGTTAGAATTATAACTGTAGGTGGAGAAAATCCCAAAAACTAAGTTTTCACATTATAAGAAACCCCCCATCCCCCTAAGAACCGCAAGAGCGGTTCTTTTAATTTTTGTTTTTACAGTCTATATTACTAATTTTATAATCTAATATTCCCTTATTAGAGCAATGTGTTAAGTATAATGTGAATGTATAATTTCTAATATAGTTATCTTTTGAATTTCCTCTAAAATTTAGTATCCATTTTATATTGTTTTTGGAATTATTTTTATAAGAGTTATTTTTAACAGGCATAAATATAGCATCTTGAAATGTCAGTGTAGTTTGTTTTTCCTTTAATTTGCTGAATATTTTTAAACTATTTTTATCTATTGTGTTACAAAATGCACGTAAATGATCGTTAAAATCATAATACTGAATATTTTCAACATAATCAATGAAATCTAAAATAATATTGAGTCCCATATAAGTATTAGGCATATCATATTTATAGCTTTTAATGTTGTTGTCAACAAACATACATTTTTGAGCATTAATTTTTCCGTTAATATAATTTGCTGAAATAAAGTCATTTGAATTATATAAAAATCCTAATATATTGTTTGAACTATAGAACATATTTTCAAAAGTTTTATTTTTTTTCACAAATATTGCTTGAATAGGTTTGTTGTTTAAAGAAGATTGAATAAAAATTTCAGGTATATTATCTCCAGTGATATCCATTATATTGGTTCTCATCTGCCAATAAGAATAATATTTACCTAGCGAATAGTGTTTTTTGATTGGTTTAAGTTCTATATTTTTATTTTTTGTTTTAATTTGAACATAATAATTATTATTTTCTGAAGTGATGTACAGAATATCTTTATAGCCATCTCCTGTCATATCTACTTTAACAAGTTGTGTCTTATCAATTATGCTAAAAGTTGGTACGGTAGATGTTTTTGAATGTGCATTTATAAATATAATTATTAAAGCAGTTATAAATATAATAAAAAACATATATTTCTTTTTTACTTTCATATTATTCACCTCAATAGATTATATGAAAAATTTATATTATTATTAATTTTGCACAAAATAAAAATAGGTTTGATTTAATAACTAGGAGTGATAATATGAGATGTATTTTAAAATATAAAACGGTTCTAATTGTAGTAATAATAGTATTCTTATTAAATATATTTGGGTGTAGCAAAAAGCAAGAAAGTAAAAAAGAGGAAAAGTCTAAATTGAATTTTTATATAAATATTGATGATGAATATTCATTAAAAGAGGTAAATTTTATAATAAATGAATTCCAAAATGCTAATAAAAATGTTGATGTTAAATTTGAAGGTGGAATTGGCGATAGAAAATTGGTGAATAATGAAGAAAATTCAATAGAAAAGTCAGATATAATATTTGCATCAAGAAATAAAATGATTGATATGAAGAAAAAAGGTTTGCTTGCCAATTTATCAGATAAATACGACGAAAATAACATTAAAGAAAGGTATTATAATATTATTGGAGCATATGGAAGAATAGGCGAGGAATATTATGGTATAGGTTTAATGCCATATTCAATTGAATTTTTGTATAATAAAGATGCTTTGAGAAAATTAAATATTAGTTTTCCAAGTAATGTTAATGAATGGATTAAAATATTAAATATTTGCAAAGATAATGGGGTTCAAGTTCCAGTTGTGATAAATAAAGAAATAGAAATAGAAAATGTTGTTGGTTCAATTATAATCAATAGTAATGTTAATATGGAAAACATAACAGAAATGTATGATAGTGGATTGAACCAATACAGCAAGGTTATTAATATGCAGAGAGCGTTTAATATTATTTATGAATTTGTTAGAAATGGATATTTTAATAATAGTATTTTTAGAAATGGAGATGAAAATGATATAGATAGATTTTTAAAGGGAGAAATCCCATTAATAATAGCTAGTTCTTATTATCACAATAAATTTAATGAAAGCAATATAGGAATTATTAAAGAATATACTAATTCTAATAATACGTTTACACATAATATTCCAGTAATAGTAGATCCGTTACTTTGTGTAAGTGAAAAGAATAGTAATAGTATTGAAGTGAATAATTTTATTAAATTTGTTCTTAGTGATGAGTTTCAAAATAAATTAGTGAATTTGGGATATATTACAGGTAATAAGAAGGCTAATAGAGAATTTACATCTTTAAACAATATAATAGTTGAACATATAAATAATGCATCGAGCAGTTCAATATTGTTCATATATAACATGCCTAAAAAAATAACTAAAAATATTGCGAGTGCTATTGCAGAAATTTTGAAAGGAAGATATACGGGAAAAGAGTGGTATGAAATACTCAAGAATACTTATTAGAAAATATTACTTGATATTCTGATGATGTAATGATAATTTTACTTGAAAAATTTTTGAAAATTTACAGATTATTTAAACAGGAGCAGTAAGGATATAACTTGATAAGTATAAAAGCCAAAACAACAGTGAACTCGTTTTGCTAAATCAAAACATAGGGACTTCATGTGGAGACTCTACTCCAACTGAAGCAAAAAGCTTGAATCTCCCACTTATATAAGTGGGAGTCTTATAGAATCAATAAAAATATTAATTTGACTGTTCTTTTTGGCAATTTTTGCAAATACCATAAAAATAGACTTGATTACAAATTACGTCATAATCGGTATAAGGTTTTATTTTCACATTTAACTCTTTAAAATCAATATCATCAATATCATCAACCCTAGAACACTTTAAACATTGTATGTGAGGATGTGGGTTGGTATTTGCATCATATCTAAAATTTCCTTCGCCTACATTCAATTCTTGAATAAGTTCAACATCGACTAAAGTTTTTAATGCTTTATATACTGTTGCTAAACTCATTGTAGGAAAGTCCCTTTGTAATGCCTTATAAATAGTTTCTGCTGAAGGATGTTGTTTAGATGAAAGTAAATATTTATATACGGCAATACGTTGAGGGGTTAATTTTAATTTTTTTTCTCTGAATATATTGGTTATATTTTTCAAGAAATCCCTCCTCGATTATTAATAATTAACATTATTATATAATATTAATTATTACATGTCAAAAATATATAATGATTAAAACACAATAAGCTATGTATAAATTTCAAATATACAATATATAGTATTTATAAAATTGATTCTTATGCATATATAGTGATGGGTTTCTGTTAAAAATACTTTTTGTGAGATAATCATATAATATATTTACTGTATAATATATGCTATAAAGCTCCTTATAAATTGTATTTTTTTCAATAGTATTTGCTATAAAATTTTAGTTTGAATATTTAAGTATGTTATAAACATTGAACATTATATAATATATATTTCATATATTAGTAAGGAAAGGGGGGAAAATTTTGAAAAAAACTTATGTTCTCGATACAAATGTTTTATTGTATTCGCCTAATGCTATACTATCTTTTGGTGATAATGATGTTGTTATTCCAGAAGTTGTATTAGAGGAATTAGATACTCTAAAAAAAATGAAAAATGATTTGGGTGCAAATGCTAGAAATATAGCTAGATTACTTGATAGCCTTAGAGAAAAAGGAAAATTAAATGAAGGAGTTATTCTTCCTAATGGTGGGAAAATAAGAGTAGAAATGAATCATTATGATTCCAAAATTCCAGTATGGTGGGATAGAAAAAAACCTGATAATAGAATAATTCAAGTATGTATAGGACTAAAAGAAAAGGGTGAGGAAGTATATCTTATAACAAAAGATATTTTTGAAAGAATTAAAGCGGATACGGTTGATATTAATGTTGAAGATTTTTATGAAAAGATGGTACCTAGTTATGATGATCAATATACTGGTAGAATTGATTTGTTTGTGCCATCTGATAAGATTGATTTTTTTTATAAAAATAAGTATTTAGATATAAATAACATTGATTATTATTCAGATATAGTAAATGAAGAAAAACAAATAAATATTTATGTAAATCAATTTGTCATACTTCATTCAATAGATAATAACAGGAAAACAGCATTAGGGCGTTTTGATGGCAGAAAAATAGTACCATTGTTATTTAAAGAGAATAAACCTTATGGAATAACATGTAAAAATGTAGGCCAAAAATTTATGCTTGAGGCTTTATATACAGATACTGATAAGGCGCCGTTAGCAATAATTAAAGGACCAGCTGGAACAGGTAAAACACTCTTTTCATTAGCAGTTGGACTTGAAAAGATTATGTCTAGAATGGATAAAAAATACAGAAAGATATTGGTATGTAGACCGAATATTACAATGGATGAGGAAATAGGTTTTTTACCAGGTACAGAACAGGAAAAGATAATGCCATTTATGCGACCAATATTAGACAATTTAGAAATACTTGTAGATTCTGATGAAAGTCAAAGGTATAAAAATGAAATAGAATTAGAAGATAAGGTTAAGGAGTTATTTGATAGGAGTATTATTACTACTGAAGCAGTGGCATATTTGAGAGGAAGATCTATTGTTAAAAATTGGGTAATAATAGATGAAGCACAAAATCTTACTCCAAAACAGATAAAAGCTATTGTTACAAGAGTTGGCAATGGAACAAAATTAATATTGATTGGAGATCCAGATCAAATAGATCATCCTTTTATTGATTCTAGATCAAATGGATTATGTTATGCAGCAGAGAAAATGAAAGGGAGTAAGTTTTGTTATCAGGTTACATTAAAATATGATGAGTGTGAAAGATCCCCATTAGCATTAGAATCATCTAAAAGACTTTAGTGGAGTTATTTATTCATTGAAGTTTTGTAAGTTTTATAAATGCAAATGTATTTTAAAAAACAGAGTATTGTAGTAAAATAGCTATAAAAGATAAAAAACGAGGATGATTTGTGAAGTGATTAAATTATTAAAATGTATCATTTTAGAAGTATTTTTTATGATTATTATATTGTTTTTTCTTGTTTTTTATGGGCCATTTCATAATATTAGAGATGTGGTCATTAAATCTTTAATGACCACAATGAACCATAAATGGATAGCAGAATTATTTTTATCAAATAAAAAAATAGACCAAATAATGAATAAACAAATAGTAAAAGATATTTCTCAAAGTGGTAAATGCAGATTGGAAAGAGATATAAATATTAGCAATAATGAAAATGGCATAGAATTATATGAAATAAAGGGAAATAGATTTAAAGGAAAAATTATTTTAGTGTATAACCCAAGAAGAGTTAAAGTAGGTTACACTTCAAAGATTGGAAAAGAGGGGCAAACTACTAGTGAAATAGCTAAAAGATATAATGCTATTGCAGCCATAAATGGTGGTGGATTTAAAGGAAGTAACGATGGTATTGCATGGGCTGGAACGGGAGAAACACCAAGAGGAATTCTTATGTCTGATGGTAAATTGATATACAATGATATAAAAGATAAATATAAAAAGAGTGATGTTATGGCATTAACTAAGGAAGGATATTTGTTAGTGGGAAAATATAGTTTAAATCAGTTAGTTAAACTTAAAGCATCTGAAGTAATTTCTTTTGGGCCTCCTCTTATAGTAAATGGTAGAAAAACAATAGAAAATGGTGATGGAGGTTGGGGAATAGCTCCCAGAACTGCCATAGGTCAGAGAAAAGATGGTGTTATAATATTGCTTGCAATAGATGGCAGAAGAGTTAATTGTTTAGGTGCAACATTAAAAGAGGTACAGGATATTTTGTTTGATTTTGGGGCGTATAACGCTGTTAATCTCGATGGAGGATTTTCGACGACTATGTATTACAATGGAAAAGTTATAAACAATCCACCAGATATATTAGGAGAAAGATGTGTTCCTACAATAGTATATGTTGAGAAATGAAATGTGGTGGTGAAAAAATGTGAAGTTTAAAAGAAAGTTAATTATTTTTATGGTTGTTGGTTTGATATTTGAAATATGTGTTTTATATTATATAGATAGATTTTATTTACCAACTAAAGAAAATTACACTATTAAATTGATAGAGAAAAATAATTTGAATAAAAATTTTAATATTACTGTACCTAAGGAAGCAAAAAATATTAAGGTATCTCATAATGGCAAATATATATCGTATTATTTTGAAAGTAAACTCTATATTATAGATACAGAAACTGGTAAAGAAAATCATATTAACTTTGATGATGAATATAACTTATCATATTATAAGTGGCTTTCAGATAGAGATAGAATATTATTAATTGAAAATAAGGTTATAGACGATAAAAAGGAATTGAAGTTAAGTTATTATGATAGTGATAATAACGTAAAAAAGGATGTGTTTGATTTTGCTAAAGTAGATAATAAATCATATATTTCTGATATTCAAATGTCGACATTGACAAATATTATTTATATAAAGGTTAATCATATAGGAGATAGGTGTAGTATATATAGGATAGATATTTCAAATAATATACAGAGGGTTAAGACAAAACATTTTTTTATAAACAGTATTGCTGAATTAGTTCATGAAGACAAATTGGTTTATGAAGATGATGTTTATCATAATATTTTTGTTGTTAATAATATTTTAAAATACAATAAGAAGATACAATTTCAAGAAAATGAAGGTTATGTTTTAATAGGTGTGGATAAATTAGATAACATTTATGTAGGTAAACTCCAAAATAAATATAATAATAAAATTATAGAAATATATTATGGCAATTATAATACTGAAACATCAAACTGGAATAGTATAAAATTGGATTTTGCGACATATAAAAGCAATATATATATTCAAAACAATGGAACTATTTTAGAGAGAATACCTATTGAAAGTATTATAGTAAATTTGAGTGATGGTAAAAAATATAAATACAAAGGTGTATTTTTGCAAATTTACGACAAAGGAATTGCTTCTATATTTGATTCAAAATTAATAAAAACAGAATTTTAATTAATAGTGTTTCCAATAATAGAAAGTTTTGATATAATAGGAAGTGTGTCTGTGTAACAATAAAAAGTTTAAACTGACTAGGAGGGTATAAATTGGATAGAATGGAATTGTTTAAGACGATACTTATGATACCTGCTATACTTATAGCATTTACATTTCATGAATTTGCTCATGCATGGATGGCTGATAGGCTTGGCGATAAAACTCCTAAATTGCAGGGTAGGTTGAGTTTAAATCCATTTGTACATATTGATATAATAGGATTTATAATGATATTATTATTTAAGTTTGGATGGGCTAAGCCTGTTCAAACAAATCCATCAGCCTATAAGAATTACTATAAAGATGATCTTAAAGTTTCAATAGCTGGACCAGTTGCTAATTTTTTCATTGCTGTTGTTTTTGTATTAATATCTGTTGTATTTTATTTCATTAAAGCTAATAATTCAGTTATTACCATACTCAGCTTAATTGTAGAGATAACTATATCATTGAATTGTGTATTATTTTTCCTTAATTTAATGCCCATACCAGGATTCGATGGTTTCCATATTTTAAGAGATTTATTTCCAAAGTTTTTCTTCAGAATATCTGATAATTTGAACAGGTATGGATTTATTATTTTTATTATATTTATAATGCCTATTTTGCCAGGACAAATGGCTATATTTGATTATTTAGTAGGTATACCTGCTAATTTGCTTGAATGGTTACTTAAGTTTCCTGTATACAAAATGATTGGTATGATATAATGGAAAAATTAGTAATTATAAACGAATTTATATTGATTTTATACTGTATAGGCAACTATATAAGAAATGAAAATATAAATCCAACTTTTATGGTTTGTACTATACTAATTTATATAATATCAAAAATGATATTCTACATAAGCAAAGATAAAAAAACACGGAGATATCTTGTGTTTTTTTTTGACTGTTTATAATTTAATCATTGCATATTATATTGATAATCTATTTTTGATTTTATTTTCGATAAACTACTATTCTATTGTGTATTATTTTGAAATATCTAACAGATTAAGTTGTATTATTTTAGGGGTTATTCTGTTATTACTAAAAGAAAAATTGTATTTAGAATTTGCTTTGATTTTATCCATAGAGTATTTATTATTTATTTTTGTATTGGGGTTATATGAAGGCCTTAATAGATTGACTGAGGAAAATGATAAATTAAGAGAAAATAATTACTTTCTACATAAAAAAAATAGAAATAGATATGGAATATCAAAATAGTATTAAGTATTTTTTACATTAGAGGAAAGAAATAGAATTTCTCAAAATATGCATGATGATATTGGACATGTTATATCTGGAAGTTTAATGCAGCTTGAAGCTGCAAAATTACTTATTGATTTTGTTTAAATGCTTAAGCAATTATAAAGGTGTGATAATTATGTCTATTAGATTGATGATTGCAGATGATGATTTGCTTATAAGTGAGAGTTTGAAAATAATTTTTGGTATGGATGATGATTTTGAAATTGTGGCTTGTGTGGAAAATGGATTAGAAGCAGTTAAAATATGCATAAACGAAAAAGTTGATGTAGCATTATTAGATGTTAGGATGCCTATAATGAATGGTATTGAAGCTACAAAATTAATTACACAAAAAACAAATACAAAAATATTGATATTAACAACATTTGATGAGGACGAATATATATGTGATGCAATCTCAAATGGAGCAAAAGGTTATTTACTCAAAAATAATTCATCTGATAAAATCAAAAATGCAATAAGAACTCTACAGGATGGTAATTTTGTAGTGCAGGATGTTGTATTGGAAAAAATCAAAACTGGTTTAAATACTATTGTAGATAATGGAATAGATAAAAGTAATTTTACTAAAAGAGAATTAGATATTATGCAATGTATTGCAGATGGGTTTAGCAACAAGGAAATATCACGAAAATTATTTATTTCAGAGGGAACAGTAAAAAATTATATCACGTCTATTTTAAATAAAACAGGACTCAAGCACAGGACTCAGATTGCTATTTATTTTTTAAAGGGAGGAAGATTGTAAAATTAAAAATGTGACTTTTGTCATATATGTTTAGTGACCTTTATTACTAAAATAAGGGTCATTTTTTTTATATACTGTTAGTATAAGGCATTTTTCAAAAAATAACTAGTCAGTATGTTAGTATAATTGACTTGATATTTTCTTTAAAATGTCTAAAAGAGAAAATTTTAATATAAGGGGAGAGAGTATATGGTTATAGTCAAAATAGAAGAATTAACTAAAAAATTTGGTGATATTATAGCGGTAGATGATGTAACTATTGAAATTAAAGAGGGAGAGATATATGGATTACTTGGACCTAATGGTGCAGGTAAAAGTACAATGATAAATATAATGTGTGGACTTCTTAGAGCCAATAAAGGCAAAGTTAAAATACTTGATAAAGATATCAATAAACATTCAATGTTTGTTAAAAAAAACATTGGAGTTGTTCCACAAGATATTGCTATATATGAGGATTTAACTGCATATGAAAATGTCAAGTTTTTTGCTAGTTTGTATGGATTAAAAGGTAATGTTCTTAAAGAGAGAACAAAAGAAGCACTTAAATTTGTTAGATTATATGATAAAGCGAAATCATTTCCTAAAAATTTTTCAGGAGGTATGAAAAGAAGGCTCAATATTGCATGTGCATTAACTCATAAGCCTAATATTATAATTATGGATGAGCCAACTGTTGGAATAGATCCACAATCAAGAAATCATATTTTGAAATCAATAAAGAAGCTTAATGATATGGGAAATACAATTATTTATACAACTCATTACATGGAAGAAGCAGAGGCTATATGTACAAAAATAGGAATAATGGATCACGGTAAGATAATAGCAGAAGGTACAAAAGAAGAATTAGAAGCCATTGTAACTGATAAAAAGCGTTTAGAAATTACAGTAAATGATATAGAAAAGGTAGAAATAGAGTGCCTTAAGCAAATTAATGGTGTTGTAGATATTATGGTTACGACCAAAAAAGTAATTATTGATAGCAAAAAAGAAGTGAATAATTTGGAAAAAATAATATTATATTTTACTCAAAATGGGTTTGCTATTAGTAATATTGAAAGCAAAATGCCGAATTTAGAAAATGTATTTTTAACTCTTACAGGAAGAAAGCTCAGAGATTAAAGGGGAGGGACAGAAAAATGAAAATTTTAAGTATTATCATTAAAGAATTAAAGCATAATTTTAGAGATAAACATCTTATAAGTATAATGATATTGTTTCCGCTTTTGCTTATAGTGATATTAGGTGCAGCCTTTTCTGGGGGTTTCGATGGAGAGAGTTTGGATTTAAATAATACTAGAGTAATTTATCACTCTGATGAAAAAGGAGAGTTTTCAAAAGGATTTAGTGAATTTATTAAAAGATTTAATGATATGGGTATGACTTTTGAGAACATTGATGATAAAGAAAATGCACTTGAATTAGTTAAGAATGATTACTATGCTTGCTATATCGAAATAGATGAACCTAATAAACAAATAAAATTATATAAAAATAATAGATACAATTTTGAGGCTGGCCTCATAGAAGGAGTATTAGGAACATTTGTTCAAAGGTATAATGTGATTTCAGAAATAGCAAAGACAAATACCAGTGCATTGAAAAAAATATCTTTAAAGGGGGATACTTCATTTGTAAAAGTGGAGTTTATTGATAAAAAGAAGTCCCCAAGAGCAATAGATTACTATGGTATTACTATGCTTACTATGATAATTATGTATTCTATTATGACGGGTACGGAAACAATCAAAATGGAAGAAATAATTAAAACTGAAAATAGGCTGTATGTTTCACCAACAAGAAAATATAATGTGTTTATTGGTAAAGTGTTAGGAGTTTTTTTAGTATCAATGTTTCAAATGCTAATTGTAATGATTTTTAGTAAAAAAGTTTTTAATGTGTATTTTGGTAATGACATTTCTATTGTATTGGTTATATTGTGTTCTCAAATAATTATGAGTATTTGTCTTGGAGTAGGTATTGGAATAATGATTAAAAGAGATGAAATTGTGAATGGCTTTATGAATGTAATTATACCTGTTATGGTTTTCCTAGGAGGGGGATATGTTCCTATTGAGCAATACAACATTAAAGCACTAAATTTAATATCAAATATTTCACCTATTAAATGGATAAATAAGTCCATATTCAGTGTTATTTATGCAAATGATTATAGATATGTAAAAACAGCTATAATGGTTAATGTAAGCATTGCATTAGTATTTTTTATACTGTCATCATTAATATTTATGAGAAAAGAGGTGGCTTAAATGAGAAACTTTATTAATATTGCAGCAAATATATTTAAAATTACATTTATGAAAAAGGGGAATGTTGTTATATATATAATTTTGCCAATAGCAATTACAGTAGCATTGATATCAGTTTTGGGGAATCATGGTACATCAAAAATAATTATAGGTATAGTAGATAAAGATAAAACAGTATATTCAACCAATATGCTTGAATACATTAAAAGCACAGGTAAATTTGTAATTAAGGAAATTAATGAATATGACATTTCAGATAAAGTTGCTTCAGGTAATGTGGATTTTGCACTTGTTATACCAAAGCATTTTGGAGAGAGTATATATAAATGTGCACCTCAAACGGTAGATATAATATCAATTAAGGGTCAGGAAGCAATAATATGGATAGAGAATTATATAAATTATTATATCAAAAATTTGAATAATATGTGTATTGCATCTGATGGGAATAGGGAAGTATTTAATAAAATGTATAACAACTATAAGAAAAATGGATTTAAATTGATTTCTAATCCTGTAAAAGATGTATCAAGAAATAAATCAATTACAAGACTAATTATTGGTATGTTTATAATGTTTATTATGATGTCGAGTTCAGTAACTTCTAGAATTATAATAAAGGATAAGAGAAGAAGAACTTATTATAGAATATGCAGTTCACCGGTATCTTCTAGGACGTATGTGTTGTCAAATGCAGTTGTAAATATTTTTATAGTATTCATTCAAGTTATTACTATTGTTTTTATAATTGAGAAAATAATGAAGTATCAGACTTATGTTCCTACAATACAAATGGTAGTGATTTTAATGTGTTTTGGATTAAATGCTATAGCAATTGGTATGCTAATTACTGCCTTTTCAAATTCAACAGGTACTGCTAGTATTATGACAAATTTAATTACGACTCCTACATGTATGCTTGGTGGATGTTTCTGGCCTGTTAGTATAATGCCAAAAACTATTCAGAAAATATCTAAATTTATACCTCAAACATGGACAATGGATGCCATAAAAAAGATACAGAGAGGAAGTTCATTTTGGGATGTTAAAATAAATATATTTGTTTTACTTGGATTTGCAACAATGTTTTTGTTGATTGCAATATATAAAATGAAGAAAAATAATAAAGTAAATACATTTGTTTAGGTATTAAATATATAGATTTGCTTCAAGTAGTAAAATATTTACTTGAAGCATTCTTTTTTAGTAGTAAATTTACAATATTAATGATAATATTAAAACGAGTATGTGTTCAGGGAGTGATATTATGAAAGAAAAATATATATTAAAGTTAAAACCATTTTTAAGTGAAAAGATATGGGGATGGGAAAAGTGGATGTTGTCATGTCACAAAGATGGTAACGCTATTGTTGAAAATGGAATTTATAAAGGAAAAAAATTATCAGAAGTATTGGAGAATGGTGATGATTTTCCTATATTAGTGAAAATTATTAATGCAAAGAAGACATTATCAGTTCAAGTACATCCAGATGATGAATATGCAATGAAAAATGAAAATTCAAAAGGTAAAACAGAATGCTGGTATGTTTTAGAAGCTGATAAAGGTGCTACTCTTGTTTCAGGTATAAAAAAAGGATTAGATAAGGAAAGCCTCAGTAAAATAATAAGTGATAATAAAATTGAAGAATGTTTAGAGTTTATAGATATTAAAAGGGGAGATTTTATTTATATACCATCAGGAACAGTTCATGCAATAGGTGGTGGAATAAAGGTTATTGAAGTACAACAAAATAGCAATATAACATATAGATTGTATGATTGGGGTAGAGATAGGGAAGTTCATATAGAAAAATCGATAGATGTTATAGATTACGAAGGTAAAAATAAAGGTGGTAAAATCGAAAATTTCAGTAAGTTGGAAACACCTTATTTTAGTGTAGAAAAATTAGATGTGAATGATAAATATAGCTGCAAAGTAACAGAAGAATTTCATAGTTATACTGTTATAGAAGGTGAAGGGACTATAAAGACTGATTCTCAGTTACTTAGATTAAATGAAGAGGAAACGATATATATTCCTAAAGGAATAGAATATGATATAGAAGGAAAATTAAAGTTAATAAAGGCTATGGTGTAAAAGAACAAATAATATGTAAAGTATTATAATTATATATTTTGCATATGTATGTTTATATAAAAGATTGAGAGCAAATAACAGTTTATAAAACTTTATAGAAGTTTATATAACTATATCGGATTTATACAATGTTTATGTTATGATGAATTCAAAAGGTGATATAAATGAAATATTATTTAATAGGAGAATTTGCAAAACTTATAGATAAAAACCCTCAAACTTTAAGAGAATGGGATAAAAAAGATATATTAAAACCACATCATGTTGCTCCGACAGGATATAGATATTATTCGCAAGAACAACTTAATCATTTTTTAGGAATTAAAGGTATTGAAACAAAAACTAAAAAAGTAATAGGATATTGTAGAGTTAGTTCTCACAAACAAAAAGATGACCTTGAAAGGCAAATTGAAAATGTTAAAACATATATGTACGTTAAAGGTTATCAGTTTGAAATTATTACTGATATTGGAAGCAGAATTAACTACAATAAAAAAGGATTAAATCAATTAATAGACATGATAGTTAATTCAGAAGTTGATAAAATAGTAGTTTTGTATAAGGACAGGTTAATTAGATTTGGATATGAACTTATAGAAAATTTATGTAATAAATATGGAACTACTATTGAAATCATAGATAA
>Ga0114934_10000264_pt1 | contig 33311 bp, 25 predicted proteins | sample 4SBtaG_2_FD_99695 | JGI IMG/M metagenome (GOLD analysis project Ga0114934, IMG submission 99695) | Deep subsurface microbial communities from Kolumbo volcano to uncover new lineages of life (NeLLi) - 4SBTROV10_white metaG | ecosystem: Environmental > Aquatic > Marine > Volcanic ...
GGCCGAAGAGGGCCGAATTTAGCAAGATGGATTGCTTTGAAATTAGCACAGGATTTTTCAGGAGAAAATTTAACAACAATTGCTAGGAATTTTAATGTTAAGCATTACAGTACAGTGTCACGCACGATCGGGCGACTCAACACGTTTATGAAAAAGGATGCAGAAGTTGTGAAGCTTTTAAAAGGTATAAGTCAAGATTTGACCCCCTAAATTCCTTTGACCCCCTAAATTCCCTTATAACATGTAGTAAAAAGAACATGACCACTTATCTTCATTTTTCACCCGAGAACGTCACATTTGACAACTTACAGGTCCTTCCGTACAGTTCAAATTGATAAAAAAGGGCGTTTATTCTCCTTATTCGTGGGCCTCGTTGCTGTTAAAATCCGGGGAGTTGGACGGCGTCGATTTGCCGGATTTCGTAAGCTCCATTCGGGTTAGTATTATTTCCTTGTTCCCAAGCTCCGCTTGGAAACCCATAGAGGAACAGTTCCGCTGCGCATTTTTCTGTAAGCGGAGCTTACTGCCATGCATTCCCAAGCCGAGCTTGGGAACGAGAAACGAGAAAACCCGAAAAAGATGCGGTAAAAGGAAGTAGATTTCTTTAATTTTCAAGTTGAAATTAGATCGGTTCCAGTTTTCCATTTTTGGAAAATGGCGTTTAGAGGAGTTTTACTTTCTCATGGCAGACTTAGTAACTAATTCGGGCAGAGTGGAACAGGTGTTTCTTAGTTATAGCCGCACAGATACGGATGCGGCTATAGCCTTGCGTTGTGAACTTGAAAAAGGGGGAGTCAACGTTTTCCGCGATGAAGAATCCGTCCGGGTGGGTGATAACTGGGTGGATCGTTTGCAGACCGCGCTGCAAGATTGCTCCGCGTTTGTGTTGTTGTTGGGCCAAGATGCTGTTCAGCGCTGGGTGGGTGCCGAAGTACAAGTCGCGTTAATCCGTAATCTATCCGCGCACGATGAGGCGGGCCGTCTGCCGATATTTCCGATTGCGTTACCCGGTAGCGATTTAGAAAAGTTGCCGCCGTTTTTAGCCTTGTTTCAAGTCCAGCAATGGACGCCGGGCGATGCTTTGTCCGACGAGATGCTCACAGCCATTCGGGATAAAGTCGCACTGCTGGATGGTATAGCTGGGTCGTGGCCGGCGGAAGAATCCCCTTTTCTTGGGCTTGCGGCATTCCAACCCAAGCAAGCGCATTTGTTTTTTGGACGTCGTCGTGAAACTCTAGATGCCTTGAAATGTTTGGGTACCCAGGCACAGACCCATCCCCAGAACATTAATGCTTCAAGCGGAATTTTTTGCCGCTGGTTACAGATCGAAGGCAATAGTGGGTCGGGTAAATCGTCTTTGGTCAATGCCGGTATGCTGCCGCTGATAGAGCAGGGTTTGTTGTGGTCTCGAACCGGTTTTGCCAAGTGGAAGATTATTGGGCCGATGATGCCGGGTGAAAAGCCGTTAGATCGGTTGGCGCGGATTTTGGACCAGGCACTAATTCCTGATCCTGAAAAACGTGACCATAAGCGACGGTTAACGCGGTTGGAAGATGGAGACAGCCGGGTGTTCGCTTCCATGCTAAAAGATGTCGCGGAAGATGACACCGCATTCATCTTGGTGGTCGATCAGTTTGAAGAGTTATTCACTTTCTCCGATCCGACCGAAAAACTGCATTTCGACGCGCAATTGGCGAACGTACTACAAGACATCGACTGTCCGCTGTTTTTGATAACCACGGTGCGCATTGACTTTTTGGAAGGATTCGAGCAATTACCGCGCCTATCCGGTTTGTATAACGCGGCCTGCAAGCGCTACCTGTTGAAAACCATTACGGCAGGCGGTTTACAGGAAGTGATTGAACAACCCGCGCGGTTGGCAGGATTGGATGTCAGCGAAATTACCACCGCTATGCTGGGTGATGCTGCGGACGAGGTGGGTGCGTTACCGTTGGTGGAAAATGCGTTGCACTATCTGTGGGAGCAGCGTCAGGGCAATCGTCTCAGTGGGGCTTTGTACCGTGATAAAGGTCGTATCGCCGGGTTGCTGGAAGTACAGGCGGACGCACTGTTGGCGCGGCTGGAAAGGGAGGTGCCCAAGGGTAAACAGAAGGCGTTGGAACTTTTGTTGGCATTGACGCGGATCAACCCCGAGGGTCGCCATACCCGCCAGCGTATCTCGCTGGAAGAAGCGCGGGCGGTTGCGGGCGATAACGATCCGGAGTGTGGCCAGAAAGTGATTAACTACCTGTCTGGCCGACCCGAGCCTGGCGGTAGCGACCGCGGGTTCAACGGCAGTCTGCGTTTGATCACCAGTGTTGGCGAATCGCAAACTGATAACGGCAACGGTGTGCCGGATACTGTCCGCAGCGTTACCAGTGAATCCCCCGAATTTTCTGCATCACCGCCGCGTTACACCGAGCAATACGTGGATCTGATCCACGAAACCTTGATACGTGCGCGCGGCAAAGATCCGAATACGGGCGCTCTGATGGGTTATTGGAAATCCTTGTATGCCTATATCGAAAAAAATCGTGGTCGGCCTTTTTATCGCGATCAGCTCAAGTTGCAGGCGGAATCCTGGCGCACCACCGCCGGTATTGGTCGGGTTAGGAAACTAGCGGGTTGGCGTGACCTGGGTTTTTACCGCAAGCTGCGTCCCTCCAAGCAAAGTATCGAAAGCCGATTTCTGTTTTGGAGCCGTTTGCTGAGAAATCTGCAGTGGGGCGTGCTCGCGTTGATTTTAGCTTTTTTCGGCGAATCGTATTGGTGGACACTGAAAAACGAATTTCCGCCGAGTTATATGCTGATGCAGCAGCGGTTTAGGCTAATGAACGTTGGTTGGCTTGCCGAACCATCGCCGGTAATGATAGAAATACCAGTCAAAGTGGGGGTTATGTTCCAGATAGGGGAGGCCAACGCCGAATTTGCAGAGAAATATAGTCAAGCTAATCAGCAACGACTGGGATATCCGCCGGTAGATGTACTGATTTCTAAACCTTATTCTTTGAGCAAATATGAAATAACTTACGAACAATACGATTTCTACGTTTGGAAGCAGCGCCGAGTCGGTATCGATGTGGACTATCCGGATACCGGGCCGGGTGGTCGAGGCTACCGGCCGGTGGTTAATGTGAATTGGTTGGATGCGGATGCTTATCTAACATGGCTGTCGAATAAAACCAGAGATCGCTATAGACTGCCTAACGAAGCAGAATGGGAATATGCGGCGCGGGCCGGTTCGAAAAGTCCTTACTGGTGGGGCAAGGAGATTGGGATCGATAACGCCAACTGCGATGGTTGTGGCAGTGAGTGGGATAATGATTCATCGGCACCCGTGGGTAGCTTTAAACCCAATAATTTTCATCTTTACGATACCGCAGGTAACGTATGGGAGTGGACATGTTCTGTGTGGGAGGGCTCTTTAAAGAGTGGTGAGAATTTATGTGTTAATTCGGGCGATCGTGTGTCGCGCGTGATTCGCGGTGGCTCGTGGTTCCACCCGGGCTGAGTTCCCTGCGTTCCTCGATTCGCTTCAACTTCTCGCCAGGTAATCGGGACGATGATGTCGGTTTTCGCGCTGCCAGGACCGATTGACACTTTTTCCTTTTTGATGGTGGAACCGATGTTGAAGTATAAAGCGGTGTGGATTCAATGTTGCAGTGGTCGGCGTATTTTCCGCGCGTAGCGCGGACGATTTTTTTGAGCCTATGAAGAACAAGACAATCAAGCCATCGGTTCCCAAAGCGGTTTCAGATTGTAGGGATTTGCTGCTGTGGATAATCCCTCACCTGGACAAGTTACCCAAAGTTAGGCGTTACACGCTGGGCGAGAAACTTGAAAATCGTTTACTGACGATTCTAGAGTCTTTGGTTACGGCAGCATACGCCCCTAACAAGCGAACATTCCTATTTCAGGCAAACCGCGATCTCGAAGTTTGCCGGCATCTATGGCGTTTGTGTTTTGATTTCAAGGCGATTCCAATGAAAAGCTATGAGCATGGCGGAAAGTTGATGTTTGAATTGGGGCGGCAAATCGGCGGCTGGATGAAGGCCAGCGGGTGAAACGACACGGCTGTCTTTGGGCTGATATCACTTCGTTTGAGAATTTGTTGTGGGCTTACCGCAAGGCCCGTCGCGGCAAACGATCCCGTGATGAAGTGGCGGAGTTTGATCTAAATCTGGAGAAAGAGCTTTTACAGCTTCAGAATGCATTGAGGGTAAGGGCGTATTGCCCCGGTAGCTATCGAGTATTCACGATCTACGAACGCAAGCCCCGTCAAATATGCGCGGCCCCGTTTCGCGACCGGGTTGTACATCATGCGTTGATGAACATTGTTGATCCGCTTTTAGACAGGTGCTTTATCCATGATTCCTATGCTTGTCGTCCGGGGCGCGGCGTACACAAGGCGGTCACCAGGTATCAAGTTTGGGCAAAGCGCCATGCTTACGCGCTAAAATTGGATGTCGCCCGGTATTTCCCAAACATTGATCACGTAATTTTGAAACGGCAGCTTCGGCGGCGTATCAAAGATCCCAATGTGCTTTGGTTGTTGGACTGTATTATCGATAAATCGCCAGAGTATGTGCCGGAAACGCCCATGTATTTTCCGGGTGACGACCTATTCACTCCATTTGAACGCAAAAAAGCCTTACCGATCGGTAACCTGACCAGCCAGTTCCTTGCAAATTTGTATCTGAACGACCTTGACCATTTTATTAAGGAAGATCTAAAGGTTAAGTGTTATTTACGTTATGTGGATGACCTTGTTTTATTGGCGAACAGCAAATCACAATTGCATGAATGGACGATTGCGATTGCTGAAAAATTAATTGATTTAAGATTGCGGTTTCACCCAAAAAAAGTCAATATTTTCCAAGTTCGTCTAGGAGTTGATGTATTGGGCTACCGGGTTTTTCCTGGATACCGTATGCTGCGAGATGATAATGGTCACCGTTTTGCCCGAAAGCTGCGTAGCTTCGCCCAAGCTTACCGGGAAGGAACTATGGATTGGGATGATTTCAATCCCGGTGTTCAAGGCTGGATCGGCCATGCGAGGCATGCGGATACACTGGGGTTGCGTCGGACGATATTTCATTCTACAGTCTTCAGCCGGGAAAAGGGCAACGTGTGTCGCGCGTGATTCGCGGTGGCTCGTGGAACAACCAAGCAGAGAACCTGCGTTCCTCGATTCGCAACAACAACACGCCAGATAATCGAAACAATAATGTCGGTTTTCGCGCTGCCAGTCCGCCCCCTTTGTCAGAGTCTGATTGCCTACGGTCAATCCGAGCGTGCACCGTGGGTGTCCATGACCCTTTTTCCTGGCTCCGTATGGAATTCGGCAGCCGAATAGCTTGCAAGGATGTGGCAGGTGGGGCTAGTAGCAATGACGAACGTCCTGCCTGTTTTTATTAGCTCTATTTTTAAGTCTTTTAATAAGTTATAAGGGGCACGAGTTTAGGAGTTGACGGCGTCAAATCGATTTTCTTCTTAGAAGCTGGCGCGAAACGCGGGGAGCTTGTCCCTACCGCATTGCATTGGGTCCCCGAGCCGGGCCAAAAGTACTGACCCTGAAAACCGTTCCCAACCCAAAGAGACAGGAATCGCTACAAGCCTCAAAATGCGCTGTCAATGCGCAGCGCTTTAGCCTGCATGCCGAGGTACGCTGCGCTATGAATCAGCGTTACAAATTATCGTTATTTCTCCGCAGTTACCGCTTTTCCAGAAGATTGCCTGGATTCACTCAAACGCTGCATAACGACATAAAATACAGGCGTAAATATCAACGACATAATGACCGCAGCAATCATTCCGCCGACGACGGCTGTTCCAATTGCCTGACGGCTGGCCGCGCCTGCGCCTGAGGCGACAACCAGCGGCATGAAACCCAGAATTGACGAAAATGCGGTCATCAGTATAGCGCGGAATCGTCGTCTGGAAGCTTCTGTGGCCGCGTCAAGGATTGACATGCCGGCTTCACGGTTTTCGCTGGCCATTTCTACGATGAGAATGGCGTTTTTACAGGCCAGACCAATGATGAGTACAATGCCGATCTGGGTGTATAGATTATTATCAAAACCGCGCAGCATGAGTGCGACGACGATACCGAATAACGCCAGCGGTACGACCAGAATAACAGCGGTTGGACTGGTCCAGCTTTCGTATTGTGCGGCCAGTACAAGAAAAACCAGTAAAATGGCTAACGCAAAAATCACGATGGCTTCCGAGCCTACTTTTTTCTCCTGATAGGACATGCCTGTCCATTCAAATCCCATCGAAGAGGGTAGTTTTGTTTTTGCCATTTGTTCCATCAGATTCAGTGCCTCGCCAGAACTGAAACCTTCAGCCGCAGAACCGGTGATTGACGCTGCCGGGTATAGATTATAGCGAAGTATGGTTTGAGGTCCGATGGTCTCATCAACCCGAATCAGGGTGCTCAGTGGAATCATTTTACCGGCCGGGTTGCGTACTTCCAGTTGACGGATGTCTTCAGGTTTCAGTCGGTATTTTGAGTCTGCCTGGACTTTGACCTGCCAGGTACGACCAAACTTGTTGAAGTCATTGACATAGGCGGAGCCCAAATAAGCTTGTAGAGTACCAAAAACGTCGCTGAGTGGGAGATCAAGTGTTTTCGCTTTGGTACGGTCTACTTCAGCAAATAGCTGTGGTACATTGGCACGAAAGGTGGTATTTAACTTTCCAAGCCCAGATTGGCTGGTGCTGCTTTGTATCATCTCGTTGGCCATGCGCTGCAGTTCGCCCATTCCAACTGCGCCTTTATCCTGTAATTGCATCTGGAAGCCGCCTGCAACACCGAGGCCACTGATTGCGGGTGGTGCAAATGCAAATGCTATGGCTTCCTGAATGTGCGAAAACTCACGATTCAGATGAGCCAAAATAGCGTCCTGGCTGGTTTCGGAATCAGTGCGTTCTTCCCAGGGTTTCATGATTATGTATATGGTTGCCGCGTTAGAGGCGTTGGTACCGTCCAGCAAGGAAAAACCACCGAGAGACACCCAGTCATTGATGCCGGGAGTGTTCTCCAGGATACGGTCGATTTTTTTTAGTACGGCATTAGTGCGCTGTTGTGATGCGGCGTCAGGCAGTTGAATGCCAGCCAGTACGTAGCCTTGATCTTCAATAGGCAGAAATCCGGTGGCTATATTGCCGAACTGCCAACCGCTAAATACTGACAGAAGCAAAAACAAAGTCATCATCAGTGCGCCTCGGCGCACAATGGTTTTAACGAAATTGCCGTAGCTGTTGGAATATTGTTCAAATAGCTGGTCGAATCGCCGAAAAAACGGGTGTTTTTGTTTGGGTGCGGGTCGCAGCAGCATCGCCGCCATGGCAGGGCTCATGGTTAATGCGTTGATTGAACTGAATATTGTTGAAACCGCAATAGTCAGTGAGAATTGGCGATACATTTCGCCGGTGATACCGGGCAGAAACGCAGTGGGGACGAACACGGACAGAAGAACCAATGTGGTGGCAACCACAGGGCCGGAGACATCGCTCATCGCCTGAATAGCCGCTTCCTTTGAAGATAATCCTTTTTCGATGTACGACGCGGTGGCTTCTACAACAACGATCGAATCGTCAACCACGATGCCAATGGCCAATACCAGTCCGAATAATGTCAGCATATTCAGTGAAAATCCCATCATGCCCATGACTGCGAAAGTCGCGATCAATGACACCGGGATTGTAATCGCGGGAATAAGTGTAGAGCGCCAGTCCTGCAAAAATATATACAAGACGATAAACACCAATAATCCGGCTTCAAATAAGGTAACAAAGACTTCTTTAATGGAAGCTGTCACAAAAAGAGTCGTATCGTAGGACACTTTGTATTCCAGACCTTGTGGAAAATGTTCCCGCAATTCTTCCATCTTTGCTTCTACCTGTTCCGCAACGTCAAGCGCGTTTGCACCCGGCAACTGGTAGATAGCGATACTTGCGGAGGGTGCACCACTGAGGGTTGAACTGATATCGTAGGATTTACCCCCGAGGTTTATTCGTGCGACATCTTTCAGGTATGTGACGCTGCCGCCTTCGCCGGTTTTGATAATTATATTTTCAAACTGTTCGATGTCGGACAGGCGGCCCAAAACATTAATCGCATATTGGAAGTTTTGACCCTCCGGGACGGGTGGTTGGCCAATTTGCCCTGCTGCGACCTGTATATTTTGTTCGCGTACGGCATCAAGTACGTCCTGGGTGGTGATGTGTCTGGATTTAAGTTGCTGCGGGTCCAGCCAGATACGCATACTATAGTCGCTGGGCGGAAATATCATGACATCGCCGATACCTTTTATGCGGCTCAACTGGTCACGAATGTTTAATGTGGCATAGTTACTCAGATAGAGTTCATCAAAGAGCCCGTCAGGCGATGTCAGTGAAATAAACAGAATGATACTGGTCGATTTTTTTTTGGTATTTACGCCCTGACGGGTAACTTCTTCCGGGAGATTGGGTTCGGCCAGGGTGACCCGGTTTTGCACCATAACCTGGGCCATGTCCAGGTTGGTTCCGACTTCGAAGGTAACCGTCAGCGTATACGAGCCATCGCCGGCACTGACCGATGACATATACAACATATTTTCCACGCCATTGACCTGTTGCTCAATTGGCGCAGCAACAGTTTGTGAAACCACTTCGGCGTTGGCTCCGGGATAGCTGGCTTTGACTTCTACAGTCGGTGGAGTGATTTCCGGGTATTGGGCAACGGGTAAGCCCAACAGCGAGACAACCCCGGCAATGACCAGGACGATGGAGATTACACTTGCGAAAATAGGTCGTTCAATGAAAAATCGCGAAAACATGCTGGATTCGTCCGCTATGAATGAAGGCAGGTCACTTTATGGCTGTGCTTTATCGGTTTTGAGTATTTCTTTATTTTTCTGTTGCAAGGTGGACAGCGACGCCATTTCAATTACATTTGGATCGACCTTGGCTCCCGGTCTGGCTCGCTGAATACCATTTATTACAATGCGGTCATTGGCCTGAATGCCGGAGCGAATGACTTGCAATCCGTCGATGACTTGTCCTGGTGTTACGGATCGTTTTTCGACAACATTTTCAGTATTGACAACAAGAACGAATTTTCCACTCTGATCGGCCGATAATGCCTGTTCGCCCACCAGTAGCGCATCCTTGTGTTGACCTACCGGGAAGCGCAATTCGGCAAACAGTCCCGGTATTAAAACAGGACGTTTCCCTGGGTTAGGAAATACACCACGTAATTCGATTGTGCCGGTTTCGCTATCTACACCGGATGCTCCAAAATCCAGTTCACCTTCATGTAGATAAGTTTTTTCGTCGACAAGACGCAGGAAAACTGGGATATCTAGTTTAGAATCCGGTTGTTTGTTTGGGCCTTGCTCGTGAGTCTGGGCCTTTTTTCGGCGTATTGCCATAACCTGTAATAAATCACGTTCATTCAAATGGAAATAGGCGTGTATGGGGTTGTATTGGGTCAATGTAGTCAACAAGGTTGCTTCGCCTTCACCGACCAAATTGCCGTTGTCCACGCGGTTTCTGCCCACTCTGCCGCTCATGGGTGCGGTGACGCGGGTGTAGCTGAGGTTGAGTCGGGCAGATTCTAGCTGGGCAGCAGAGCGGCCAATTGCCGCGGCTGCGGTATCGCGTTCTGTTTGTCTTTTGAGTCTGTCGGTCGCGGAAAGGTAATTTTTACGAAACAGTTTTTCGGCCCTCGCCAATTCAGTTTTTGCCCGATTGAACTCTGCTTTAGTTGCAGCGAGTTCGGCTTCGGCAGCCATTAATTCTGCTTTGTAAGGTTTGGGATCGATAATGAATAAAAGCTCATCTTTTTCGACTTGGGTGCCGGGTTCGAAATGCATGCTTTGCAGAAATCCGGATACGCGCGCGCGGATTTCCACAAACGCTACGGCCTTGGTAGTACCAGTAAATTCCAGGTATTCGGTGACATCTTTTCTTATTGGTTGGGCGACCGTAACCTTGAGTGGTGGCGGTTCAATATACTGATTTTTATCACCGCATGCGGTTGTGACAAGGAAAATGACAAGGGTGATTGCAGAATTTCTCATCAGAGATCACAGATTTTATCAGTGTATCGTGTTATGGGTGACAACGACTTTAATTTTCATTGCGGTGTTATTAAACACTACGCGAGGGGATTAACCAAGTTTTTAATAGAATTTCCAGGAATTATGGATGAGTATTTATGTTTGGTTTTTGTAGTCAACATTTATTCCGCTCAATTAAGGAATAGTTTGTTATTGATGTTAAGGAGCGAGGCTTCAATAATATACGAATCCTGACTTGTCTTATTGTTCGTCTTCTGCGTTGTAGCAACCGTTGCGTAGCCCTGCTATGCGCCTGTTGCTACGCCTTGAAGACAAACAATAATCCTGCGTCATTCTTTCGCATATTATTAAAACCTCGCTCCTAAAGGCATTGGCTTGACCGATTTTTATCTTTTCGGCGAATTTTAGTTGCTTGCAAAATTTCAAGTCTTCTCGGTCGGTTTGCTGCGCTCCATTCCCTAATCTCATCGATCGAACGAAAGCAGCCCAGACACACATCATCCGTATCCAGGCAGCAGTTGTCTATACAGGGTGATTCGATGAAATCTGATTCGTTGGCCATTTTGGATGATGTCTTTAGAAATTTTTGAGAATGCACTCATGCAAGTATATCCCATTCTCGATAAAAGAAAGCTCAGATCGATTAGCGATAGAATAAGACCGTTGTTTCGGATCTTGGAATAGGTTTAATTGCCTTAAACCCTGCTGATACCCATTCAGTGGAGTGGTTTACAATAGTTTCCCAGTCTTCTTCGAGAATCACCTTTTGGTTGAACCAACATATATCTTTTGATAGCTTAAATTAATGTTTACAAAAAGAAAAGAATTGATTTTATCGTTAATCACTATTCTGATTGCAGTAATTCTGGTGTGCGTTTTGGTTGAAATTCTGTTGAGAGTATTCACGCCTGATTGGCTTGAATTCAGGATGAAAGAGGTAAAACCGAACCAAGCCGTTGAAATCGGTAGTGATCGGCAATGGCCTGTAGTCGAAATTGACGATGAGTTTAAAAGTTTTACTCCGCAGGCCACTTTCGAGGTCACGCATTTTGAATATTCGAATATTGCAAATATTGATGAATATGGCGGCAGGATCACGAATTATTATGATCAGGAAATTTTAGTCCCTTTCTTTGGTGATTCATTTACTTTTGGTGTCGGTGTCGAGGATCAGCAAACTTATGTCAGTCTGCTTTCCAAACCCGGGCAAGGTCGTTTTCTGAATCTGGGGGCTCCAGGAATAGCACTCGATAAACAATTGGATCTGTTGGAAATGAGATATCAGGAACTGGGGCAACCAAAAACCATCATTTTCAGTCTTTTTATCGGTAATGATTTTGTTGATATTTATGAAAATTATACACAGAAAAATAGTGTCAATGGGAAAACAAAAAAGAAGCAGCCGACGTTGCTATTCAGGATTAATAAGTGGGTTTATCGCATGGAATTTACACGACGGATGTATTCGTTTCAGTTTGTCAGACAGAAGCTGCTTTCTTTGTTGAATCGTAACAACCCTCAGCATATGAATCCTATATTTCGTGAAGCAAGAACAGATACGCCGTTTCTACGGGAGGCGAATACTTTGTTTTTGAAGGAATTGCAGCGTTTAAAGCAACTGGCAGACACATTAAAATTTGAATATTACTTTATTGTTCTGCCGGATCTTCATCAGATCAATCAAACTATAATGTTACTGAAGGCGAACTATTACAATATTGATCTGGCCAATCTTGATATGAAAGCACCCAATCGGCTATTGGCGGAAAATTTTGTTAATAACGGTATTGATTTTATTGATGTGACTGAGTGCCTTAAAAACGATGCACATATTGATAAGCTTTTTTATACTCACGATACCCATCTCACACAATATGGCCATGAAATAACCGCAAAGTGTCTTGAGCGTGAGGGGTTTAGTCGATTTCTTAAAACCAGGAGATATTAAGGAGCGAGGATTCAATCTTTCGCATATTATTAAAACCGTGCTCCTAATTGACCAGGGATCTTTACAATTTCTGATATCAGGTGTTTTGATGTTGCTCCAGAGCCCAGCTGACATGTTCGCGTACCATTGCGGACGGATGCTCTGTTTTTTTGCTGAGGGCAGATATGACTTGCCTGGAAGTGAGTGTATTCCCCAATGCTACTGCAATGTTTCGAAGCCAGCACTCATAACCGATTCGCCGAATTGCAGAACCTTCAGTTTTTTTCAGAAAGGTTTGTTCATCCCAGGAAAATAACTCAATCAACTCGCTGGAATCCAGCTTATTTCGGGCCAGGAAAGCATTTTCAGCGGTTATTTGAGCAAAACGGTTCCACGGGCAGACGGCCTGACAGTCATCGCATCCATAGATTCGGTTTCCTATTCGAGTACGGAATTCTACAGGAATCGAATCGCGTAATTCGATTGTAAGGTAAGAGATGCAGCGCCGTGCATCCAGTTGGTAAGGGCCAACAATGGCTTGTGTAGGGCAGATGTCGATGCATGAACTGCAATCTCCGCAGTGATTATTTGCGGGGTTTGCAGTATCCAATGGCAAATCGGTATAAATTTCTCCCAGGAAGAACCAGGATCCCTGTTTTTTATCGATAAGATTGGTGTGTTTTCCAATCCATCCTAATCCGGCTTTTTCGGCCAGCGCCTTTTCCATGACCGGTGCGCTGTCAACAAATGCGCGGTAACCAAAGGGCCCAACGGTTGCAGTTATTTTATCGGCCAGTTTTTGCAACTTTTTTCGCATTAGTTTGTGGTAGTCTTTGCCCAATGCGTAGCGTGATATAAATGCCTGGGCCGGGTTTTCCAGTATTTCTTTGGAATTGTTCTGCGGTTCCGGCATATAGTTCAGCCGGGCGGAAATGACTCGTACCGTGCCAGGAATAAGCGCCTCTGGTCTGCTGCGTTTTTTTCCATGACGAGCCATGTAGTCCATCTGACCATGGTAGGCTTTAGACAGCCAGCGTTCCAGGTGCTGTTCTGCATCTGCAAGATTTGTATCTGTAATGCCAATTTTTTCAAAACCCAGTTCAATACCCCAGCGTTTGATGTCTTCTGAAAGGCGGGAAAAGTTAATGTCGGATCTTAACTTGACGGAGGATGGAGTCATACTGGAATGTTGTCTGGTTTTTCGCAGTAGGCTTTCTATTCTCGCCTCCGGGAGGTTAGATAAAATATTTACCTGCTGAGGCGATCATTGCCGTAAACAGGCCCAAAATCAGGTTTATTCCTACGATGCGACGAATACTGCCGAGAAATTGCCCGCCTTTTTCCCAGTCTTCGATAATTACACACTGATGCAGGCCTTTGACCGGAGAGATATTCAGATGGACAAACAATAAAATCATAAGCCAGGCTGTACCGTGCATAATATGAATATGGATGCCAGCGCCTTTCATACCTCCAAATACAGTGAAAATCATCAGGTAACCGGTAATGACTAATAAACCGATACAGACCCATACCCACGGAAAAAAACGTTTAAATACCCCGGACCAGAGTTTTAATAGTGTGGGGGTATCAAGCAGACTTCCTGCTGCCGGGCGCAGCACCATATAAGCGAAGAACATGCCCCCAACCCAAACAACGGACGATAATACATGTGCGGCAATTGAGATTGATATTTCCATAAATTCACCTTTTTGGTCAGACTCTGTTTTGATAGTCAATTATGATAACTTATGTCCAGGAGGTTGCCCGAGAATAGAGAGCCTACTACGGAAAAGTGGATATCGGCCCGTTTTTCCGATTAAAATCGTTAAAGATGGCTAATATTCGCCTCTTTATAATCGATAAAATGGACTTAAAACCACTTCCCTTCGTGATGACTTCTATTCTCGGGCAGCCTCCTAAGTCTGCAGCAGGATACAACATTGACCGAAGATAACAAAAAATCAATTGACTTGAGCACGCGGCTGTATCGAGCGGAGCAGGTACGTGCTATGGATCGCGTTGCCATCGATCAACTTGGGATCCCAGGACTGTTCCTCATGAAGCGGGCCGGTCAGGCGGCGTTTGACTGTTTAAAAGAGCAGTGGCCTGCTGCAAAATCCATATTGGTAATCTGCGGAGCGGGTAATAATGCCGGGGATGGTTATGTGATTGCTCGATTGGCGATAGAGTCGGGCCTTGCTGTCGCTGTTTGTTCCCTGGTTGACCCCGAAAAATTGCGTGGTGATGCCAAACTGGCCTGGCAGGAATATTTGCAGGCAGGCGGCGACGTGGAATTGTTTTCTGAAAATAGTTTTTCGGGGAAAGACATTGTTGTTGATGCAATGCTTGGAACAGGTCTGGACCGGGAGGTTTCCGGTGGCTTCGCGGATGCGATCGCCAAGCTGAATCAGAACAAGATTCCCGTGCTGGCTCTGGATATACCCTCAGGCCTGAACGCAGATACGGGGGTTCCTTTGGGCAATGCGGTACGTGCCACTCAAACTGTGACGTTTATCGGTGTTAAGCAGGGTCTGTATACCGGTGAATCGAGGGATTATACCGGGTCAATAGACTTTGATTCCCTGGCTGTGCCCGCAGACGTTTTTGATTCTCAGATACCTGCTGCCTGGCTATTAACAGATCCTTCGTCTAATTTTACTCGTCGGCCACGTAGTTCCCATAAGGGTTATTTTGGCCATTTGTTAGTTGTCGGGGGTGATACCGGTTTTTGTGGTGCCGCCCGCATGGCGGCGCAGGCAGGTGCGCGAATTGGCGCGGGATTGGTTAGCGTTGCAACGCGTGCCAGTCATGCTGTGTTTTTGAATATATCTCAACCGGAGTTGATGTGTCGTGGCGTGGAGTCTGTTGATGAAATGCAAGTCTTGCTGCAAAAGGCCAGCGTGATTGCTATTGGTCCTGGTTTGGGATTGAACGATTGGGGATTGAGGATCTTTGAATCCGTCATTCAGGAGAGTAAACCTTTGGTAGTCGATGCCGATGCCCTGACTTTACTGTCTCAATATCCGACAAGAAAAGACAATTGGGTATTGACACCTCATCCGGGAGAGGCTGGCCGTCTTCTGGGTACCCACTCGGTCGACATACAGCGGGATCGGTTTGCCGCGGCAAAAGCGATCCAGAGTAAATATGGCGGCATTTGTGTACTTAAAGGCGCAGGAACGATCATTCATAACGGTGAGACAACTTCGGTGTGCCCCACAGGAAATCCGGGAATGGCGAGCGGTGGGATGGGGGATATATTGACTGGAGTCATCGCAGGTCTGGTCGCACAGGGTGATTCGATTCATTCGGCTGCTGAAACGGGTGTATTTGTTCATGGACAAGCAGCAGATATCGCAGCAACTGATGGTGAACGTGGGCTATTGGCCAGTGATCTTCTTGAGCCTTTGAGACGGTTGGTTAATCCATGAGCGAATTGATCAATAACGAATCAGAAATGCTGAAATACGGTGGGAAATTATTTCGATACAGCGTTCCGACTAGTGTGGTGATCTTTTTGCAGGGTGATCTGGGTGCAGGAAAGACCACATTGGTACGTGGTTTTTTGCGAGAAAGTGGCTACCAGGGAATAGTAAAAAGCCCAACATTTACACTGGTGGAGGATTATCAGTTAGCAAATATTCATTTGATTCATTTTGATCTATATCGATTGTCCGACGCTGAAGAATTGGAATGGATCGGTATCAGAGACTATCTGGACCAGGAAGTCGTTTGCTTTGTTGAATGGGCAGATCGAGGCGAAGGTGTGTTGCCGCAGCCCGATGTGGTAATAAATATCGATATTGATGGGGATACACGCATCGTCAGCGCAAATGCAAAATCTCCTGTGGGTGTATCGATGCTTCACGCGCTGTAAATTAGATTCTGGAAAGTATAAAATAATTACCTTTACAATGGATTAGTTCACTATGTTAAGTAACTACTTGCGGTTTTATCAAGAAACCGCTATTTTATAGGCAACAAACATAGATTGAACTCCACATGTCAGGTTGCTTTGTTTTTTGTCCTGGATTTGAATTGGGCTACCTGCAAATTTAGTGGACATTTGGCGTTAGGCCGGGTAGTTGGGCATGTTAGTTTAAGAAATATTTGGATACCGTAGCTATTATTAGGGGATAGCGGGAAATAACGACAGGATTGAGATTGGGCTAAGGGCGATTTTATGCAAATCTTAAAGCAACGAGAGCGGGTTGTATTTTTAATAGGGTTTTCGATTCTGGTTTTGTGTTTCACAGACATTGCATTGGCGAAGACTGTTCAACTAAAATCGCTTCGCTTCTGGACAGCTCCGGATCATACCCGTTTTGTATTCGATGTGTCGGCGCCTGTAGGGCGTAAAGTCTTTACGCTGGATGGCCCAAGGCGGGTTGTCATTGATCTTAAAGATACTCATTTATCCGGTAAAATTTTACAGCCACCGAAGTCACACCCATTATTCAAAAAAATTCGCAGTGCTCCCCGGGATAAAACCAACCTAAGGGTAGTGATCGATCTAAAGGAAGGCGTTCGCCCTAAAGATTTTTTATTGACCCCTAATAATACCTATGGTCATAGACTGGTTCTTGATCTTTATACTAATAAGTCCGTCCCGCAAACGCCGTCGCCGTCAATTGGTGCTAAAAAAGCAGTGCCGGAGCTGAAAAAACCATCATTACCGCCTGCTATAGACAAAGCACCCAAACCTGTTCGGCTGGTAAAGAAGCAATCAACAAAACCAGATCCAAAAGTAATACGCTCAAAAAATTCGGTAATTGAATCTAATCCTGGAAAAATAACGGATACCAGAAAAACAACCCAGTCCGGCTTTAAGTCTGATCGCAGTTCATATGTCTTGGATGAAAAAAAACGCAAGACCCCTAAACCGATTCGAATAACCAAACGCGCAAAGCCGAAAAATGAAGTGATTATCGCAATCGATGCAGGTCATGGAGGTGATGACGTTGGTGCGACGGGAGCAAAGGGAACTTTGGAAAAGGATGTTGTTCTGTCTGTTGCTAAAAAATTGGAAAGATTGATAAAAAAACAACCGGGAATGCGTCCGGTTATGATCCGTGACGGTGACTACTACGTTGGTTTGAGACAGAGAATGAAGAAAGCAAGAAAGGCAAAGGCCGATCTGTTTGTCTCAATTCATGCGGATGCGTTTAGAATGTCGAGTATTAAAGGTTCTTCTGTGTACACGCTGTCGAGTAAGGGAGCCTCCAGCGAAGCGGCCAAGTGGCTGGCAACGCAGGAAAATAAATCTGATCTGGTGGGTGGCGTCAGCCTGGATGGTAAGGGTAATGATCTGGTCGAACTTCTACTGGATCTATCGCAAACAGCGACACATGAAGTCAGCAGTGAAGTGGCGGATAAGGTACTCAAGAACCTTAAAAATATGGGGCCTGTTCATAAACGAACTGTGCAGAGAGCGGGCTTCGTGGTTTTGAAATCGCCCGATATTCCATCAATACTGGTGGAAACGGCATTTATTTCCAATCCCTCCGAGGAAAAAAAGTTAAAGTCGTCCAAGCATCAAATGCACATCGCCAAGGCAATATTTCAGGGAATCAGAGATCATTTCGCGATGTATACCCGACCGGGTGTGCACGTTGCCTCTGGCAGGAAAGAGAAAGTAGGGCGAGTCGCTGGAATACCGGTTGGCGGATAACTGTGAAGACGAGTCGAGTAGTGCAATATCCAGGGGGTGTATACCGGTTGGGTGTAGGAATTTTCGGCTGACATCTACCATTCATACTGATTTGTATTCTTAGCGAATACGACCGAGTGTTAGTAAAGGTCTTCAATTATCTTCGATAATTCTTGGATCTGCCTTATAACCAGGGTTTAGACTTAGGAGCGAGGATTCAATAATATACGAATCTGGACTTGTCTTATTGTCCGTCTTCTGCGTTGTAGCACCAGTTGCGTAGCCCGGCTATGCGCCTGTTGCTACGCCTTGAAGACAAACAATTATCCTGCGTCAATCTTTCGCATATTATTAAAACCTCGCTCCTTATCGATTGGCTGTCGAATATCAATAATACCGTCTCCGACAGGCTCGTATAATTTATAATATTTATTTCACTATGGTGGTTAACTATTAATGATTCTGTAGCGCTTGGTAAAGTTTATTCTGTTTACGGTGATGAGAAAATACTAATATAAGCAATAATAGTCCGAATAAACTGGGCATTTCAGGCTCAGGAATAGACGAAGAATTTATTGCACCGACCAAAGATAAGGAAGGTGCGGTAGTCAGCGTGTTTAGTTCTGTGGAGATATAGAGCTCGGTAATCATCTCTCCCGGGTTTAGTCCGAAATCCGATAAGTCAAAGGTCGCTATATTGAGTGAGCGTCCGTCGATTTTGAGTCCGGTGTAGACAGTTTTTCCAGTGATGCTTTTTCCGTCTGGTGTTAAATAGATAGCAAATGAGTCGGGAACATTCAACTCGAACAGTGCCAAATCATCACCGTCACCATTGACGACCTTGTTATCCGTAAACTGGAGTTGCACAAAAGAGCCAGGAGACCACGAATAGGCGAAGGAAGCCGCATTTTTATCTGTTAAAGCTTCTTCAAGTTGACCACTCCATGTGTTGAAAGAGCCTGTGTAAGAAACTAACTCATCGGCAAATGCGTTTTCGTCAAAGTTGATTCCGGCAATGTTTATTGCGGCGGCAGGATCAGCGTTAAACGCAATAAGGACAAAGGCGATAGAAGCAAGAAAATTTTTCATAGTACTGTTCCTTGTGTGGTTTTGAACGATTCGTTTGGTTAAAAGTAATAAGCGACGATTTGTTAGTCATAAAACATTGGTGTCACCAGCACATCTCCTGGTATTTCTGTCAGTTCCGTTTAGTTATGGTTATATTTTTCCACGAACCTGAACGAAATGCCCGGTAGTTTGCTATCCAAATAATGTGAATTGTGCACGTTTAACAATGCATTAGTTACAGATAGGGATACCTATGAAGTAAGGGTGGAGGCGAGTAAGTTAACGAAAAAGCTTTTTCGATTGGAAAGGGTTTGTGTGAGTATTAATGGGATTGTCCGAAAAGTTTATTTAGAAAAATCAGATGAAATGCCTGTTTCCGTCGTAAGGCGTCTTTTTATGACTTTCCCTGGCGTTCGGATGTTTTACGTGGTTCATAGCGATCTGATACTGGTATAATTTGGCTCAGTCATTTGCGACCATGGTCGCAGTATCAGAATAGAATTTACCTGTCTGATGAATATTAAAAAACTACCACCGCAGTTGGTCAATCAGATTGCTGCGGGTGAAGTCATCGAGCGACCTGCATCCATAATCAAGGAATTGATTGAAAATAGTCTTGATGCGGGTTCCAGCAATATTTCCATCGATGTCGATCAGGGCGGAGTGCGCCTGATTAGAGTTCGTGATGATGGCTGGGGGATACACAAGGATGATCTTGGTCTGGCTCTCTGCCGACATGCAACCAGTAAAATTGAGTCTATGCATGACCTGGAAACCACCAAAAGCATGGGGTTTCGGGGCGAAGCCTTGCCTAGTATCAGCGCGGTTGCAAAACTGAAGCTGACTTCTCGGTTCGAAGAGAGTGAATGTGCCTGGAGTGTAAAAGCAGACGGCAGTGAATCTGATTTTAGCCCTTCGCCCGATTCCCTGCCTGGTGGTACTGTCATTGAAGTTCAGGATTTATTCTACAATATTCCGGCGCGGCGGAAATTTCTTCGAACAGAAAAAACCGAATTTCTACATATGGAAAGCGTCGTAAAACGTTTGGCTCTGGCTCGTTTTGATGTGGGTTTTTCGCTTAATCATAACCGCAAGTCTGTATTGAACCTGAAACCTGCTGAGTCTCCAGTGAACCAGGAAGGACGGATCAGCGAGATCTGTGGGTCGGGTTTTCTTAACAACGCTCTGGCTGTTGATTTTGAAGCGTCCCAATTGCATTTGCATGGTTGGTTAGCATTGCCGACTTTTTCCCGAAGTCAGAACGACATGCAATATTTTTATGTGAACGGTCGCTTGATACGCGACAAATTGATCAGCCACGCAGTGAGGCAGGCCTATAAAGATGTATTGTTTTCCGGTCGGCATCCTGTTTTTGTTTTGTATCTCGAAATGGACCCCAGTCAGGTGGATGTGAATGCCCACCCTGCGAAAATGGAAGTCAGATTCAGGGATACTCGATTGATTCACGATTTTTTGTTTCGCGCTATCCATCGTAGCCTGGCGGCGGTGCGTCCAGGTGATCAGCCTGTTATAGCGGACTCTTCGCAGCAGGTGCAGCTTGCGGATGAAATACCCGCGATTGCGGCGACTCATATAATGAAGCAATCTTCATTACCAATGCAGGTTAATGAAGAAATAGAAAACTATGCAGCGTTGGTGGGTCGGTCTGAGACTACGCCAAGCAGTCAGGTTCCAGTAACGACGCCAGGCGAAATCCCCCCATTGGGTTATGCAATCGCCCACCTGCACGATATCTATATCTTGTCAGAATCCAAAAACGGCATGATTTTGGTCGATGCTCATGCGGCGCATGAACGGGTGACCTATGAACGTTTGAAGCGAGAGTTTTCGGAAAATAAAATAGTGGAACAGCCATTATTGTTGCCAATCAGGATCAGTGTTAGTCAGTCTGAAGCCGAATTGGTCGAATCTGAACAGGATCGAATTCGTAGCTATGGTTTGGAAGTTGAGCGTTCGGGAATCCAAACATTAGTAATCCGGTCGCTACCGGCACAGTTGGTTAATGTGGATGCAGAGACTCTGGTTCGCGATCTTCTGGCGGATATTGGTTCGCTGGGTGAAAGTACGCTAGTGGAGGATAAATCAAATGAAATCCTGTCGTCTATGGCTTGTCACGGATCTGTTCGAGCCAATCGCCGCTTAACCCGCGATGAAATGAATGCTCTGCTTCGGGAAATGGAGGCAACCGAACGAAGCGGGCAGTGTAACCATGGCAGACCAACCTGGGTCGAATTGAATAAAAAAGAGTTGGACAAGTTTTTTCTTCGTGGGCAGTAAAACCACCAATCCCCACTCTTCGGTCCTATGCCTTATGGGGCCAACCGCAACAGGAAAGTCTGATTTGGCGATTGCTCTGGCCGACCGCCTGGGATGCGAAATAATAAGCGTTGATTCGGTGATGGTTTATCGTGGAATGAATATTGGCACAGCTAAGCCTGATATCGATCAGATGCAAGGTATTCCGCATCATTTAATAGATATTCTGGATCCCTCCGAGTCTTATTCCACAGGTCAGTTTAAAACTCATGCACTCGATTTGGTACGGTTAATTCGTAAAAGAGGAAAAATTCCCCTTCTAGTCGGTGGAACAATGCTCTACTTTAAAGCATTGCTGCACGGATTAGCCGTTTTACCCAGTGCTGATCAGAAAATTCGCAATCAAATTGACGAAGAAGCTCGATTGTTGGGATGGTCAAAAATGCATGATCAACTCGCGGAATTTGATCCACATTCAGCGGCTCGTATTCATCCGAATGATCCACAAAGGATTCAGCGCGCGTTAGAGGTTTTTCGAGTGACAGGCAAATCTTTAACGGAGTTGCTCAATGCAGACAAACAACAATCATCGTTGCCGAATGCGATTAAGCTGGTGGTCGAGTCCGGTGACCGTTTGCAATTACATAGACGAATTGCTGACCGATTCACTGGAATGATAGAAAAAGGCTTGGTTGAAGAAGTTGAGGGGATGTTTAATCGAGGCGATCTGACCGACAGGCATCCATCGGTTCGTGCTGTTGGTTACCGTCAGGTATGGGGTTACTTGAATCGGGAATATGATCGACAGGATATGGTTAAAAAATCGATTGTGGCGACCCGTCAACTGGCAAAAAGACAGCTCACATGGCTAAGGAAAGAACCCGCGAATTTTCGTTACGACTATGGTAAATCCGGTATTTTCGAGAAAATTTTAAAAGACGTGGAACCTTTGTTGATGTAAGGGACTCTACAGTAACAACTCGAGTCAGGGATGATAAGAGCCATATAGGCTGGAGAAAGTAGAAACGGTCTGCTTTTAGCGTCTATTATTAATTGGGTTTTTACCCAAACAGTTTCGCTGTATAAGCGAATACATTTGTCTTTATGTGGTATACTCATGAATCCACGGTTGGGGGTGGACGGTCTGCCGAATAATGTGACTGGAATAACAATAAAAGGAGGATGTCGGATGTCAAAGGGGCAAAATCTTCAGGATCCGTTTTTAAATGCGCTTCGAAAAGAGCATGTGCAGGTATCCATTTATTTAGTAAATGGAATAAAATTACAAGGTAAGATAGACTCGTTCGATCAATACGTGGTGATGCTGAAAAATTCAATCAGTCAAATGGTGTATAAGCATGCTATTTCGACCATCGTACCCGCCCGTCAGATACGGGTTCAACGTGCCGATGAGATGGTTGATCCCGAATAATTGTTAGAATGTAGCTACGATTTGAAGTACCTGGGTTTTAGTTTCAACTTTAACGTTTTGGTATGCGGGGCGATCATTGTTTGAACGACCGTCTACGGGTGAAACGGCGGTTCTTTTTCACTTGTCTGCTTTCAGTAACAAGGATGATGTTCAGGAACTGTACGAATTAGCTGTTTCGGCCGGTGTGACGCCGGTCAGCTGTCTGACGAGTAGTCGGCGAATACCGGATCCGCGTAGTTTTGTTGGTAAAGGTAAACTGGCCGAAATTCAGGAATCGATAAGAGAGTTTTCTGCGGATCTTGTTCTTGTCAATCATGCCTTAAGTCCCGGACAGGAGCGCAATCTTGAACAAGCGCTCGGAGTTCGTGTGGTTGATCGGAATGGACTGATTCTTGATATATTCGCTCAGCGAGCTAAATCATTTGAGGGAAAATTGCAGGTTGAATTGGCTCAGCTACAGCATCTTTCCACTCGCCTTATTCGAGGCTGGACACATCTGGAACGGCAAAAAGGTGGCATAGGATTGCGTGGTCCGGGCGAGACACAATTAGAAACTGATCGCCGATTGATCGGTATCCGAATGCGGCAAATACGCAGGCGTTTGGAGAAAGTTGACCAGCAACGCAGTCAAAACCGCCAATCCCGCATGAAGGCAGATATTCCAATTATCGGTTTGGTGGGATATACCAATGCCGGAAAATCAACATTATTCAATGCATTGACCGGAGCACAAGCCTACGCAGCAAACAAATTGTTTGCAACCTTGGATGCGACCTTAAGGCGTTTTGAAGTATCAACTGGATCCCCGGTTATTCTTGCTGACACGGTAGGATTTATTCGACATTTACCGCATGAACTGGTTGCCGCGTTTCGATCGACCTTACAGGAAATCGGCCATGCACAGTTATTGCTTCATGTTGTTGATGACAGCAGCGAAGAAAAAGAGACCAATATTTCGCATGTAAATCAGGTGCTAAAAGACATTGGTGCGGATCAGATACCACAATTACTGGTATACAATAAGGCGGATTTAAGCGGTCGGGATTTGTCAACATCGGAAAACAGATTAAAGAATGCTCGGAATCGAATTTGGGTGTCGGCTTTGAAAAGAGAAGGGCTTGCAGATTTGCAGACTGCTCTATGTGCATTTTTCGACGATGAAATAGTGCAGCGGTACCTGTACTTAACTCCACAGCAGGGTAAGGTTAGGGCAAAAGTATTCGCATATGCGCGTGTAATAGAAGATTCTCAGATCGATGTCGGAGGCTGGCAGATGGCAGTGGAAATTCGAAAAAAGGATTTAGGCTTGCTAAAAGATGTCAGAATTTTGGAAAAACTCAAGCCATTAACCGCTTGATGTCATTGAATCGAGGTTGCGACATTTTGCCGCATTGATTTCATTGCTGCGATCGTCATACCATATAGGTTCTTGTTTAAGAGTATTAACAGCCTGCGAAGTATTTAAAAAAGTGGTTTTTATTCTTGAAAACCAGAGCCTACATGATATTCTTATAAAATTTTCAGTATTGATCGAATTAATCCTTTATAATAGCGCCGGTTGTAGGGAACAGTGGACAGCGAATTGCGGTAATAATTCGATCTATTGATTTTGTCTAACCGGAATCGGTGTTTTTTAACGGGATTTGTACATCTGTACGGATTTTTAGGATAAGCCCTAAATGATCTGATTCGTCAGAAACTGATTTTATATTAACTTTAACAAATTGGAGCGAGGATTTATGGCCTGGAATGAACCGGGAGGTGACAATAAAGACCCGTGGAGTGGTCGTGACCAAGACAAAGGTCCACCGGATCTTGATCAAGTGATTCGGTCTATGCAAGATAAACTCGGCGGCATATTTGGAGGAGGCTCTGACGGTCAATCCGGTCAACCGGGTCAGTCTTTTGCTGGTATGGGTGTTGTTCTCGTTATTGCGCTGTTACTTTGGTGCGCAACAGGGTTGTATAAAATTGATGCAGGTCTGCGAGGAGTAATTACCCGCTTTGGTGCGTATACTGAAACGACCCAGCCAGGACTGCATTGGCATTTGCCGGTACCCATTGAAACGGTAACTAAAGTCAACGTAAAGAAAGAGCGGTTTTTGGAGGTGGGTTATCGTTCAGGTGGACGTCAACAGTCGTCTTTGGGGTCGGTGCCTCGTGAAGCACTTATGCTAACCGAAGATGAAAATATCGTTGATGCCAGGCTGGCAATACAATACCAGGTCAAAGATGCGAAAAATTTTCTATTTAACGTATTCGAGCCGTCCGCAACGTTAAAACAGGTCACTGAAAGTGCCGAACGTGGGGTCATAGGTCAAAGCAAGATCGATTTTGTTTTGCTTGAAGGTCGTAGTGAAATTGTTGCCAGAATTAAAAAAGAAATTCAGGATATAATGGATACCTACGAAGCAGGCATTTTGGTTACCAGTGTGAACTTGCAGGATGCCCAGCCTCCGGAAGAAGTACAGGCTGCGTTCGAAGACGCTATTAAGGCACGAGAAGATAAACAACGATTTATTCGTGAAGCGCAAGCTTATATGAAAGAAGTAATTCCTCAGGCTCGCGGTGCTGCGGCTCGCAGAGTGCAGGCAGCTCAGGCATATAAGGCAAAGGTTATTTCTGAAGCAAAGGGTGACGCCAGTCGCTTTGATCAATTGTTGGTGGAGTATTCCAAAGCACCTGAAATAACAAGAAAACGACTTTATCTTGAAGCGATCGAAAAAGTGTTGCAGGATTCTGAAACAGTAGTGGTCGATGTTGAGAGTAGTAATAACTTGTTGTACCTGCCTTTAGATAAACTGGGTTCCTCAAAAAAGCCTGGTAAAGTATCGTCAACCCGTAAACCATCTGAGTATGTGACATCATCCACTAAGCCTAAGTCTTCGGTGACAAATACACGTACTTCCACCCGTGGTCGTGATAGGAGGGGACGCTGATGACCCAGAATAGATTATTTTCGATTATCGGTATATCAATGTTCTTGATTTACACCGTTGTGTTTACGGTGCATCAGACTCAGAAAGCCATTCTTTTCCAATTTGGTAAAATTGTAAAAACAGACTATGAGCCTGGAATCCACTTTAAAATTCCAGTGTATAACAACGTCAAACTTTTTGATGCGCGTATTCTGGTGCTGGATTCAAAACCAGAAAGGTTTCTAACATCAGAGAAGAAAAACGTCATCGTTGATTCATTTGTAAAGTGGCGAATTCAGGATGTCGGGTTATTTTATACCACCGTGGCGGGGGATCCGACTCAAGCCAATATGCGACTGGATCAGATTATGAAGGACGCAATGCGCAGTGAGTTTAGTAAAAGAACGATTAATCAGGTTGTTTCTGCAGATCGGGCTGGACTGCGTAATGTATTGGTCGAGGGTACACGTGATGTGGCCTTGAAGTGGGGTATTGATATTATCGATGTGCGAATCAAAAGAGTTGATTTGCCCAGTGATGTGAGCCATTCCGTGTATCGACGCATGGAGGCTGAACGGTCAAGGATCGCGAAAGAATTTCGTTCACAGGGTGCTGAAGCGTCTGAACGTATACGTGCTGAAGCGGATAAGGAACGAGAGGTCATTCTTGCTGAAGCTTATAGGGAAGCGGAAGTAACACGCGGTCAGGGCGATGCAGTTGCGACTGATATATATGCAAAATCTTATGGGCAGGATACCGAATTCTACGCGTTCTACCGGAGTTTAAATGCGTATAAAAATGTATTTAAACAAGGTGGCGATATGTTGGTATTGGAGCCTGATTCTGACTTTTTCAAATATTTTGGAAAAGAAAAATAGCCAACTGGTTTTAAATTTATATCAAGTTAAATAGATATACCCATGGTGACTTTTGGACAGTCACTGTGGGTTTTTCCGTTTCTGTGACGGAGATTTATGTCTATGTATCTTTTCTCAGGATTTAATTTGCTACTTCGCTGCTTTGCTAATTTACCCGGTTAACCGTCATTGTGGCTTATAAACAATTCGACTCTTTAGGTAATTAAGCTAAAAATGTTTGTTTGTCTGTAACTACTTGCCCCCAAATTGAAACAGCCCTCTATGGGGATCTGTGGAGAAAGTGTATGGCGGCAGGGAAGCCGCATTCAAGCCTACAAGGATGTATTTACGGCGTCTTCCGGAACAGATTACCGATAGAGGGGCGAGCCAGTTACGTTTGTCTTTTTCATTGTTAGGTGCGGGTTTGAACGAAATGCCTCAGAACGACTGTTGGATGCTTCCTGAAGGAATTCAAGAGAGTTTGCCTGAAGAAGCCGCCAGGCTGGAATTGCTTCGACGCAGGCTATTGGATTTATTCGATTCCTGGGGATACGAATTAGTGATGCCTCCATTCATTGAGTTCATCGATTCTTTACTGGTGGGTACAGGACATGATCTGGATCTGCAAACCTTTAAGTTGACTGATCAGGTCAGTGGCCGAATGCTGGGTATTCGAGCGGACATGACCCCACAGGTTGCGCGTATTGATGCACACAATCTGAAAACAAGTCTGCCGACCAGACTTTGTTACATTGGTACAGTGTTGCATACTCGAGCTGATCCATTGGAAAAAACTCGCAGCCCATTGCAGGTGGGTGCCGAATTATACGGACACGCGGGTGTCGAAAGCGATTTTGAAATCGTCCAATTGATGTTGGAATCTCTTTCGACGGTAGGTATCAGGAACATTCATATCGATCTCGGGCATGTGGGTATTTTTCGTGGATTGGCACAACAGGCAGGCCTAAGTGAGTCCCAGGAATGCGAAGTGTTCGATGTGATGCAACGTAAGGCATTCACTGAACTGGATGTATTGTTGGAAAAATATGGTCTATCAGGCGAGATTCGAAAAATGTTACAGGAGCTGCCGCGATTAAATGGATCTACCGATATTGTCGAAATAGCGCGGAAGAAATTTGAGTCGGCCAATCAGAGTGTAAAGGACGCCTTATTGTATCTTGAAACCTTGAGAGTAAAAATCAGCGATTGTTTTCCGGAATTACCGATTAATTTCGATCTTGCTGAATTAAGGGGGTATCATTACCAGACGGGCGTTGTTTTTGCGGCTTTTGTGCCAGGCTACGGTCGTGAAATTGCCCGTGGTGGTCGTTACGATGAAATTGGAAAAGTATTTGGGCGTGCCCGGCCGGCTACCGGATTTAGTGCGGATGTCAAAGTATTGGCCAATCTGAGTCAATCTAAGAAATTGGAGAGCGAAGGTGCCATATTTGCGCCTTCAGAAGATGATTCGAATCTGTCCCGAGCGATTGCGGAATTGCGTCGCAGCGGTCGTCGTGTAATCCAGCAATTACCAGGACAACTGGGTACAGTCGAAGAAATGAGTTGCCAATATCGTCTGGTAAAGGAACAGAGTGCATGGGTCGTTGTAACTGCATAGCGGGTTAATGGATCGTTAGTTGGCTTCTAATTGATAAATTGGGAGGTGCAAGTACCCCAACTAGGATCAAATGTAACATTCTTGTTTAAATATACCACATAATCAATAACCTATATCACGTAAGAATACGCGCTGACATAGGCATACAAATTTTTATTGTTTTTTGAAAACGGAATCTTGGTTAAATCGATGTCTAAAAATGTTGTTGTAGTAGGGACGCAATGGGGTGATGAAGGCAAGGGCAAATTAGTAGACCTGTTGACTGAACAGGCAGATGCTGTCGTCCGTTTTCAGGGGGGCCATAATGCAGGGCATACGCTGGTAATTAATGGCAACAAAACCATACTTCATCTGATTCCCTCAGGTATTTTACGTGACAATGTCGAATGCTTTGTCGGTAACGGAGTAGTGATTTCCCTGCCTGATATGTTTAAAGAGCTTGATTTACTTGGGAGTGCAGGGGTATCGGTGCGGCAGCGGTTGTGGATCAGTGACGCCTGCCCATTAATATTGCCAAGCCATATTGCACTGGATCATGCGCGGGAGCGAGCGCTGGGTAAACACGCTATCGGTACAACCGGGCGGGGTATTGGCCCTGCTTATGAAGATAAAGTCGCTCGGCGAGGAATACGTACAGGCGATTTGCTTAATGAAGATTTATTTGCTGAAAAACTCAGAAAATTACTTGAATACCATAATTTTATGCTGGCGCAATATTATGGCGGAGAGGCTCTGGATTACCAGTCGGTTTTTGATGAGACTTTGGGTTTTGCAGAAAAAATCAAACCCATGCTGGTCGATGTATCGGATGCTCTACATGGATATCAACAAGCCGCTAAGAATATATTATACGAAGGTGCCCAGGGCGCGTTATTGGATATCGACCACGGTACCTATCCCTTCGTAACTTCATCAAATACCTCGGCTGCCGGTGCAGCGATTGGCTCCGGTGTGGGCCCATTGCGGCTTGATTATGTACTTGGAATAACTAAAGCGTATTCGACGCGTGTGGGAAATGGACCTTTTCCGAGTGAACTATTCAATGGTATTGGAGGCCATCTCGCAGAAAAAGGTGCGGAATTCGGTGCAACAACGGGTCGTCCGCGCCGTTGTGGTTGGCTGGATTCTGTAGCGCTAAGAAAATCCAACACATTGAATAGTCTGTCCGGTTTATGTATTACCAAGCTCGACGTCTTAGATGGATTGGACAAAGTCGGTATTTGCACTGCATATAACTATGATGGCGAGCGCATCACCCATGCACCAAATGCAGCCGAAAAGCTGGAAAAATGCACTCCGGTGATTGAAGAATTTCCGGGTTGGAGTGAATCGACCTCGGGGATTAGAAACTTAACTGAGTTACCGGCTAATGCTCGGGCGTTTTTAAAAAAAATCGAAGATCTGGTCGATGTACCGGTTGAAATCGTTTCTACCGGTCCTGATCGGAACGATACGGTTATTTTAAGAAACCCGTTTGATTCGTAAAAGGCCCTTATTCCATTCTTGTGAATCTCGGCAAACGGCTAAGCTAATTCAAGTACACCATAGTGAGATGTCGCCAACATGTTTTTTCTAATTGCCCTGGAATGGCCAGGGTGGGACACGCGCGGGTTATGGTTGAATGGTTAGAGCCAATCTTGCTGACAGCCTCAGTCTATATACTGAGGCTAACAGCAAGATGCCATCCAGCCTGGGGTTTGCTGACCGTCTAGCTTTTAGTCTACCGTCAAGCTCGATTTTTTTCATATGAGTCAATTCAGTCGGCTTCGTCCGATGCTTCCTCACCTTCTTCTTCTTCGTTACTTTCTTCAGAATCCACCTCATCCTCTGAATTCTCATCATCTTCCACATCGTCGTTGTCTTCTTCAACTGTAGCAATCGCATCGCCCGACAATGGCTGAACTCTGTTAGCCATGAAAAAAGCGATTCCACCGAAGATCCAAATTGCAAAAAAAATCCAATAGTCCATGTTGCACCCCCTCAATAAATAATTTTATAAAACGATACCAAGATTAATTCTTGGGCTTCTTTTTATTTCATCCATTATGAATATTATTTCTCAATTACTCCAGAATACGCCTGAACGATGATAGCATTTTAAACAATCGAGAACATTATTATTTCCTCGTCGTCCCGTAATATTGCTCTTTCGCAGTAGGGGACAGGTTGCCGCAGGTGGAAGAAAATCAGAGTTAAAAAACTCGTTTTCCGCCGGGCCTCTCCGGGGGCGAATATCGGTAGTCGCCAATTGGCCGTTTCGAAATGGATCAAGTTTTGTCCGGTAATGAGGTTTCTACGATTGCCAACTTGACCCTTAATGTTTCAATCTTGTTCGATAAGTACGATTTTGCCCGACCTCGGTATACTGGCCAAAAGATCGTCTTTTGACGTTAGATGCAGCAGTCGTATACCCCGTAGACCTGAGGCAAAAACACTGACCGCAAAGCCATCAGGAAGCACCATTCGATTAGCCAACAATTGTGATGTCGGTGAATCTTTAGTGCCTAATGGAATGTTTATGCCTACCCATTTAGAAAAAATAATCCAAAGCAAAACACTCCCAATTACTAAGAACAGCAGGTCTCGAAAAAATCTTTTCATAGGGCAGTAATCAATCAGTCATCGTAATATTGTCCGGTTTTCAGAAGAGCGTCAGAGCTAATGTTATTTCCGATAAAATGAGTTGTATATTATAAGGATCGGAAAACATAAAGAAATATGGCTCGCCTCGATTACCAAGACTCAATTTGTCGCGTGTTCATCAACCTATTATTCAGCGAGCCAATAGCAAAGCAGAGGACAGCGTGACATTTATCGACCGGTCGTCAGGGGCATATTGAGCCATGAAGAATAATCAATGACTCTGGCCCCTTCGATTCCTTTAGCGAGTTTAATGCGCTAGTTTTGCACTTGCGATACGGTTTAAACTTACACCGGACTCGGCAGCTTCTATTGCAAGATGGCGATGAACCTCAGGTGGCACACGAACCATGAACTTACCACTATATTTACGAGTCGATAGCGGTAAAGGCAATTCTTCTTTATTTTTATTCATATCTGCAATGCAATCTTTAACGACAGAACGAATGCCTGTCAATGCTTTTTCAGAGGTAGATGCTAACCAACTGAGGCTTGGGAATTCAGCACACAAGCCTATAAATTCTTCATCTTCATCAGACCACAATACGCGGTATGTATATTTATCACTCTCAAGAACCATGATGCACCTCAACTTTTTCAATGGCAAGAAGTACCTGCTTAATTTGATAGGGCTTCGCTTTACCCTTGTGGTTTTGAATATTAACACGCGGGTTTCCGGGCCATGGCGTTTTATAGACACAATGGCTACTACCGCTTTGGCGTGGTTTGCCGAAATAATGCGTACAGACCTTCTGAAGGTCATTGAAACGAACCCCTTTAGGGTTTGCTTTCATTTCCGTTATGATCTTAGCTATGCCATCCACTGGTTAAAGATATCACTAATGATACTACTTTCAAGTGTTCTTTTTAAACACAACATCGCAAGTAACCGGCAGACTGAAGTGGTGTTTGAATTGTGCAATAATTTGTGAAACTCCCTGGTTGGCAGGGTAGTCAGTCTCCAGCCTTTTCCCTGTGAAAAGGAAAGAAGTAGGCGCAAGCATGGGAGTCTTCGTAGTCAATTCTTGTGGGTTTGGGTAAGGAGTTGAGGCTATATTAAGTTTTTCATATATAGAAATATGCTTGACCCCTTGTTTTGACTTGTTTTTTTTAAGATTGATGGAGTGTTAGTAACCGTCCTTGTTTGCGAGCAATTACAGCAGCTATTCATGCTGATGCGTTATCATATATTCGCGCAATGCCTGATTTATCCTGGTTTGGTATTTATTCCCTTTCGATTTAAACCATTCGATCATATCGGCATCAAGCCGCAGGGTGATTTGTTTTTTTACCGGGCGATAAAACTTTCCTCGAACAGCCTCGCTCCAATCTGTGACTTCCGGTATATCTGAAAAATCAATTTCATCATTGTTTATTTGTGAAAGTTGATCGATTTCTTTTTTTTGCCGCCTAGATAGATTGCTCATATTTTTTCGTTTCCGATTTGGTTGCTTTTCGCGCCGATATAATTCGTACTATTTCATCTGAAAATGCTTCTCGCATGGTATGGGCAACGAGTAAAAGCAATATGCCGTTGACTAAGCCAATCGTTTGCCATCGCTCTTCATTTCCCTCATAACGATCCAGTATGTTAAGTTGCATCGGATCCTCAAAAACAAGTTTTGCCGTTTCGAATGAAACTTTGTGTTTAAGTTGATTTGTCTTGTTTTTTCGGTCGTCCCAAACGAATTTCATGGCTAAAATGTAGTTACATATATGTAACTATAAATGGCTACTCATGAAAATACCAATTTAGTGATAATTTTCTGTAAATATCTAAATATCATATAAGGTGTAAGCTAGCCTAAGACATCGAAATAGTATGGAAACAAGACAAATATCGATAATTTTGTTCCCTACGATACCGGATCGAAATTAAGTGCAGCTTTCCATTAACAATGGTTTGGCAATTTTTGCCTCTGTTGATTACATGATGAGCAGCACATTCGTAGTCAGTTCTTGGGGGTTAGGATAAGAGGGTAAGTCTATTTTAGTATTTCGTATAGAGAAATATGCTTGACCCCTTATGTTCTGACCCCTTATGTTCTTTGACCCCTTGTCTTGTCAGGTTGCTGATTGTTTGTTGGTGACATATTCACGGAGGGCCCGATTCACAGAATCTGAATCGTAGCAGGGGGTCAAGTATCATAACCACGTATTATAAACCCTACATTTTTCCAAAGCAGTCCATCACTTTCTTAATGGGATAAAATACCATTGGTTACTTGAGTACTTCCCGTTCTTAGCAAAGCAAACTTTTCAAGAATTACCTTTGCCTACTGGATTGGTACCGGTCTTGGCATAAGCAGGTCTCAGCATTCGTGTCGATAGAAAGTCAATATGATATTTGACCCCCTTGTTTCGTGTCGATAGAGAGTCAATATGATATTTGACCCCTTGTAATATGATATTTGACCCCTTGTTTGACCCCTTGTTTAAAGCAGTCCATTACTTTCTTAATGGAATAAAATACCATTGGTTACTTGAGCAGTTCCCGTTCTTAGCAAAGCAAACTTTTCAAGAATTACCTTTGCCTACTGGATTGGTAGCGGTCCTGGCAGAAGTAGGTCTCGGGATTCGTGTCGATAGGGAGTCAATATGATATTTGACCCCTTGTCAGGCAGTGACAAGGGAAGAAGTATTCGAAAGCAAGTGTATCAAAAAAACTCTGAATAGCGACCCAACAGAGAACTGAAAATGCATTGTTTTGCACTCGCTTCCTGAGACAATAAAGTGGTAGCGGAACCGAAACCGAAACTTTAGTTCCGGCAGAAAAATGTAGGATCTTCGCATTGGATAAACCGCCAGGCTTGAGAGTTTAATATTTGAGCGTTACCATCAAAGGCTA
>Ga0114934_10000265_pt1 | contig 33275 bp, 28 predicted proteins | sample 4SBtaG_2_FD_99695 | JGI IMG/M metagenome (GOLD analysis project Ga0114934, IMG submission 99695) | Deep subsurface microbial communities from Kolumbo volcano to uncover new lineages of life (NeLLi) - 4SBTROV10_white metaG | ecosystem: Environmental > Aquatic > Marine > Volcanic ...
GCCGGTAGCGCTGACAACAACTGAACAGGCCTGCAGCGAGGTGCTGAGCCTGCCCATCTCGGCCTACCTCGGCGATGACGAGCAAGCGCGCGTGGCCGAAGCCGTTGTTACAGCCCTGCTTGGTACGCCGGCTGGGGGCCCCTGACCACGCGACCCGGTCGTGCGCCGCTGTCTTCGCCGTCGCGCTGCACCACCTGTCCAGCCACGAGCGTGGCCTTGTAGCCATGCGCCTTCTGCATGAAGCGCGGCGCGCCACCGGGCAGGTCATACACCATGCGCGGCACGCCGACCGACAAGGCGTCGTAATCGACCAGGTTGATGTCAGCCTTCTGCCCGGGCGTGATTTCTCCCCTGTCATCGAGGCCGTACAAGCGCGCGGTGTCGCGGCTCTGTTTCTTGACCAGTGACTCCAGCGACAAGCGCGGCCCACGGCTGCGGTCGCGGGTCCAGTGGGTGAGCAGGAAGGTCGGCACGCTGCTGTCACATATCATGCGGCAGTGGGCTCCACCGTCGCTTCCGCCAACGGCCGACAATGGGTGCTCGAGCATATGCCGCACCGGCTCGAGGTCGCCGTCGGCGTAACCGAGCAGGGCCCACAACACCACTGCGCGCCCCTCGTCGCCCAGCATTATGTCCCAGGCCAGTTCGCGCGGTTCGACACCGTCACGCGCCGCACGCGCCGCCAGCGAGCACGAAGCGTCGGGCTCGTAGTCGGGTGGGTCGCCAAGCTCGAAGGACTGATGCCACGGGTCTTTCATCATCATGGCGAAGACGTCGTCGTTGGGATCGCACTCCGACAACACCCTGGCGCGAAACGACGGGTCGCGAAGAAACGGCATGCGCTCTTCTGGAGTCATGTTCATAAGCGGCTCGAAACTCGGGTAGCGCGCGAAGGGGCTCACGCCTTCGAAACTGAACAGCAGGTTGGTCGGTCTCCCGAACACCTGCGGGTACACGCGCGCGCCTTCGGCGTCGGCCTGCTCGCACAATTGCAGCATGCGCCGCCACGCGTCGGGCTCGAGAGTGTTCTGCCCCAGCAGAAAAGTGATCGGACAGCCGGTGGCCGCCGATACCCTCTGCATCCACGCTATCTCTTTTTCGGGGGCAGCGAGGTCCTCGCCCGACACGCCCGCCGGCGCGACCTCAAAAATGCCGCTGCCGTGTTCGCCCAGCACCCGCGCGAAGGCCATCAACTCGTCCTCGGCGGCAAAGGTGCCGGGTACCGGCTCGCCATCGATGGCCACGTGCAGCAGCGTACGAGAGGACGAAAAACCCAGGGCGCCCGCGCGCATGGCCTCGCCCACCAGCTCGGCCATCCTGGCTATGTCTTCGGCGGAGGCCGGCTCGTTGCTCGCACCGCGCTCGCCCATGACGTAGGCCCGGACCGGACCGTGGGCAATGTGCGCGGCCACGTCGATGGCGTGCGGACAGCGTTCGAGCGCGTCGAGGTACTCCGGAAAACTCTCCCAGTCCCAGCGTATGCCCTCGTTGAGCGCGGTACCGGGAATATCTTCGACGCCCTCCATCAGGCCGACCAGCCACTCGCGCTGCCCCGGAGCGGCCGGCGCAAAGCCAACTCCGCAGTTACCCATGACCACGGTCGTTACCCCGTGCCAGAACGAAGGCGTCAGCAGCGGATCCCAGGTGACCTGGCCGTCGTAGTGCGTGTGCACGTCCACCCAGCCGGGCATCGCCAGCAGGCCCGAGGCGTCGATCTCCTCTTCACCCTTGCCCGCCACCTGGCCCAGCTCGGCCACGTGTCCGCCGTCTATGGCCACATCGCCTTCAAAGCGCTCGCGGCCGGTTCCGTCCACTACAGTCGCATTGCGAATCACCAGGTCGTGCATCGCAGCAGTATGCCCGCCCGCAGGGCCTGATGCCACAGAGTGTCAGCCGCCAGGGCGGAGGCTGTCGACCGGCACCACGCTGCAGCTTGGCATATCGAGATCTCCGTCGGCGAGCAGCCATCGACAGAAAAACACGCCCTCGGGGTGGCCGGCGGTGCTAATCCAGTTGGGTAGGCCTGGATCGACGGCGCTTATGACCACGCGGTAGCTGCCGTCGTCCTCGAACTCGAGCTGCTCACCGTTGATGGCCACGCGCTGGTAGCGGTAATCGAGCGACTGCATGTAGCGGTTCCACAACTGCAGGCCGAAGTAACAGCAGGGCTGGGGGTAGCCCTCCACGACCAGCGCCTCGTCGTCGGCCAGGCTGTAGTTGCCCAGCGCGTACACGTTGTCGGTCGTGCCCCAGCCACTGGCGTTCTTGTCAAACTCTATAAAGCCCAGGAAGTCGTTGGCCTCGCCGAGATCGGGCATGGGCACCGCACCCATCGTCTGCTCGACAAAACGCGTCGCCGCGCGCAAACGGTCGGCCATCTCCTGGTCCGACAGCGGGGCGGGAGGGCCGATGTCCTCGGTCATCTCTATCTCGAGCTCGGCCGGCTCGGCCTCGTCGCGGTCAAAAAAATACTGGCGCACGATGAGACAGCTCACGTCCTCGTCGAGGAGGATTACGTTCTTCGCATCATTTCTGGAGGGGCCGTTATCGCCAGTGCCAGGCAGCGACGCCGCGGGCACGAGCGACAACTCGAAGGCACCGTTGTCTTCAAACTCGATGTCCCTGTGCGACATATTGGCGGCGATACGATCCGACCATGAGCCGTCGCGCGGGCCGGCGTAAACGCAGAAGCCCAGGTAACAGTGATTGCCCTTGCGCCCGTACAACCGGTAGCTGCGCGTGGGGTCGAGCTGGGTAAAATGATAGTGCGAATCGACGTTGTCGCCCAGCATCTTGCGCACCGGCGAGGCCAGCTGCACCAGCGTGGGCCGCAGCGGGTCGTTGTCCATGTAGAGGTCAACGGCGTAGCCGAGCAGGTGGATCAGCGAGCGGTAGCCCGAGGCCTGGTCGTGCTCGAGCTTCACCCCGCGGTGGGGAGCCAGGAAACTCTCTTCTCCACCCGCCAGCAACTCGACCAATTGTTTCCATGCCGCCTGCGACAAGGGCGCGAGGGTCTGGTTTTCCATGCTCCTGTCTCCCACGAGCGCAGGCCTTAGGGAAACAGGCCTTGCACCCAGCCCCCGGCTGGGCAATCATCGGGCAGCGCCGCACCCGGCCCACGGGAGAGAAAGCATGAAAATCCATCGGTCTGAGCCTGGCACCCTACGCATCAGCTCCTGCAAGGCGGGTTGGAGGCCGGCCCTGGCTACCGCAATGCTGCTTGCTGCCTGCGCGGTCTTGCCCGCCCCGGCGGCGGCTGTAGATCCGCCACCGCCAGGGACAAAGATCGACGGCGTCAACGTCACCGAATGGAAAGAATTCTTCGGCCCGGGAATGCTGTGGGTCATCGACCGCGGCCTGGAAATCAAGGTTTCTGAACACCGTCGGCTCTCGCACACGCCCCCTTTCATAGCCGCCACCGAAAAGTACTCCGGCCAGGTCAAGCTTTCCGAGGACGGCACCCACATGATCGATCACGTAGCCGGACTACCGTTTCCCACGGTGGACGCCAACGATCCGATGATAGCCACCAAGCTGATCTTCAACTTCAATGCCGCCATCGCACCCGACGATTCGGACATTCGAAACTTTGACTGCGACACGGGTGCGGTGGGCAGCAGGGGCGATCGCCTGACAGTGGAACGGCACTTTCTCATAGACCACATACGCCGCCTTTACATGATCGAACGAACCGAGGTTGAGCCCATACCCGCCTTCGAGGAAAACATTGACCAGGCGCGCTTCAAGGAAGCCCTGTATCCGTTGATCGAACCCTTCGATCTCAAGGGCGTAGGCTTCACCATGGTGCGCCACCTCGACCATACCAAGCACGACAACTCCTGGCTGTACTTGCCCGCCCTGAGGAGAGTGCGCCGACTATCGTCGGCCCAGCGCAGCGACGCGCTCTTCGGCCAGGACACCGACGCCGACAGCTACGAGGGTTACCAGGGCAACCCGGCGTGGATGGAATGGAAATTCCTCGGCGAGAAAACCATCCTCGGCACCATGAACGCCGAACACCTGCCCGTGAAGTGGGCGGCTCCTTCGGCCGACTTCATGCACGACGACAAATGGGAACCCCGCAACGTGTGGATAGTGGCCGGCAAGTCCAAGCTGCCGCAGTACGCCTACTCCAAGCGGATCATCTACATCGACAAGGAGGTGCATCGCATCCCCTACACCGAGATGTACGACCACGCCGGTGAGCTGTGGAAGATGTGGGTCAACAACTACAAGTTCGCCACCCACCCACGACCCGGAGCGCGCTACGGTTCGGAATGGGAGGTAGCCTACCGCCCGTCTATCACCATGGTCGACATGCAACTGGAGCACGCCACCCACTGCTCACTTCCGAGTGATCTGTTTCCCGAGGAGCAGGGCTGGTACGTGAACCTGGGCGAAAAAGAAGGCACCACCGAGGATTTCTTCGCGCTTAGCGCGATCATAGCCGCCGGACGCTGACGTCGAGAACGCGGCTGGAGATCAGCCCAGCAGCACCTCGCGCGCGAGCTCGGTGTCAAAGTACTCTTTCATCTGCGCGACCTTGCCGTCACGCAACTCGAGCAGGAAGTGGTAGCGCTGGTCATAAACGCGCCCGCTTGCGTGCAGGCCGTGGCCGTCGGCTTCTATGGCTACCCGGTCGTCGCCTATCGTCATGGCGGTAATCGTAAACTTCAGCCCGTCGGGAAAGGCCCCCAGCAATCCATCGCACAGAGCCCTGATCTCGTCGAGGTCGTGCAGGCCCGATATGGGCAGTGACCCGGCCGTCCATACCGTCGCGTCGTCTGTATAACAGGCCAGTATGCGCTCGGTATCACCGCTCGAGAGCGCGTCAATAAAGTCGCGCGCAATCTCTGCGGCTGCCTGGCTCTTGGCGACGGCCGGGCTCACGCCACTCCCAGGTAAGTCACGGCGCAGGGCCCAGGCCCAGGCAATTGCAGAAGGTCAAGGTCACACCACCCACCGTACCCGTCATTTCCATGCACTCGTCGCCGGCCTGCAGGCAGGAGCCGCCGCAGGCCGGGGCCTCACCCAGTTCGCAGGGGTTAACGCATTCGCAGTCGCCCAGTATGCCGGCGGCACAGAGGCGGCCGCTTTCACAGCTTCCACCACAGGACGGCCAGGCCTGTTCCTCGCAACTGTCGTTCCCCGTTGCGCTGACACAGGCACAGGAGCCCGAACCGTTGTCCTCGCATACGTTCCCCCCCGGCGCACAGGTACCGCCACAGGCAGGAGCCGTTGCTTGCGCGCAATCGCCCTGCACGGGCAAAGCTGTGCAGCTGCATCCCCCCTGTCCGTCGTCGCCGCAAAGGCGACCCGGCGAGCAGGCCCCGTCGCAACCCGAACCAGCCGAGTCGCCGCAGACCTGCAAACCCGGTTCTATGCAGTCGCACAACTCGGCCTGTTGTCCCAGCGCCGGCACGGCAAGGGTGAGCTGCTGGCAGGTCGTGCCCGGGTATACAGCGCAATCGCCCACGCCGCAGGCGGGAGAGGTTTCGAGCTCGCAGCCAGGCACGCACTCGCAGCGCGACGGATCAAAAAAATCACTGGCGCAGACCTCTCCTGCACGACACACGCCGCCGCAGGTGGGCACCAGGCTTGCCTGGCAACCGGTCAAAGATCCGTCGGCCAGGCAGGCGATGGCAACCGGGATTCCCACGGCCCTCTGCAGTATGGCCAAAGCATCGGAGGCGGTAACATCACCGTCGGCGTTGACCACATCGCAGAAATCCAGGGCACAGCTACCCACACCCACAGCCGCCTGCAGCGCCCTGAGCGCGTCGCTGGCCGTAACGTCTCCGCTGCCGTCGGTGTCGCCGCACATGGGCCCGGAAATAAGGATCGTCGTACCCCCTGGAAGGTATATGGGCGAATCGCCCAGGCCATCGTCGGGGCCGTCGGTGTCCGGGTCCACCGACCAGAACGACGCCGACACACTGTAGTCTCCCGACGTGGCAGGATTTGTGATCAAACCCGCCCCTATGGTTGAAACAATACGCATTGGCCCGAACCCGGTTATGGTACTCGCGTCGCCGTCGCCACCCAGCGGAAGCGTTGTATAGATGGCAAACCTGCTGCTGTGCTTCCGCGCGTCGGCACCTGCCTGGTCTGCCGGCTCACCGGGTAGTCTCGGTGGCGGGTAAGGTCCCACGCTCACGGTGGGCTCGTTGGCGTCCTGGATGCCGTTGGGCAGGGCGTCTACCCAGGCGTTGTTGTCATCGATAGACAACACCGAGACCGAGTAATCAGCCACGCCGTCAAAATCGAAGTCGAAACCGTGACTGCCCACCACGCTACCCACCGAACCCACGGCCAGGAAACCGTTGAAAACAAAGTCGTTTGGCCAGATAGCCTCGGCGTGATAGGTCTCCAGCCAGCCGGCGCCTATGTCGAAACTGAGCTGCCACGACGAGCTCGCAGCGATTGAATCGTCAGACGGCACAAGCCCCACGCCCGTGGCCGGCCCGTACACCAGGGGAGCGCCCGCCAGGCGGGGCGCACGCTGAAGCAAGGCACCCAGGAAATACTCGCAGCCAGCCGTTCCCACCAGTAACGCAAACAGCGCCACGGCTGCCGTCACGCGCGGCGACAGCCTGCTACCAAAACCAAGACCAGAAAACGAATACCAGTTCACGATTACACCTCCGGGACGAGGCCTCCCTTTTTTCACCGCCGACACGGTAAACCAACGACCCCCAGACGCTACGCACAACCACCGGCCAGCATAAAAGAACGCCGAAGGGGGAGAGCGACGTCAGCCGTCCACGCGGTACAGCCGCCTGACAGCGGCCTCGGTAAAACGAGCAGGCAGCAGGGCCATGGCCGCGGTCAACCACGGGACCTCGCGACCGACTCTATAGCAGTGCCGCGGCTGGCGGTCCGACAAAGCGCGCGCGACCATGCGAGCCACGACCACGGGCGCGGGACCGCTGCGCTCATCGGCCGCCATGACGGCCACCGCGCGTTCGCGCGCAGCCGCGTAAACATCGAGACGCTTAACAACCGACAAGCGGTGATCGCTTATCTCGGTGGCAAAATCACCGGGCTCCACCAGCGACACCCACACGCCCTGCGCACGCACTTCCTGGCGCAGGCCCTCGCTGAGCAGCGCCAGGCCGGCCTTGCTCGCCGAGTACCAGGCCTGAAAAGGCAGGCCCACCATCGAGGCCAAGGAGCCCACGTTGACTATGCGCCCACGTCCGGCGCTGCGCATGGCCGGCAGCACCGCGCGCGCCACCCGGGCAGGCCCCAGCAAGTTGACCTGCAACAGCGCCAACGCCTCGTCGTCGCTGGTTTCTTCAAGAGCACCACCCATCACGACCCCGGCATTGTTGACCAGCGCGTCCACGCGGCCTTCGCGCTCGAGCAACTCGCCGACACAGTCGGTCACAGAACGCTCGCTGGTAACGTCGAGTTCGAGCAGATCGAAACGCGACTCCTCGCAGCCGGACGGGCGACGACTCGTGCCGTACACGCGCCAACCCCTCTCGGCCAGCAGCGCCGCTGTCTCGCGCCCGAAGCCCGAGGACGCCCCCGTAACCAGCACCACCCTGCCCTCGCTGTTACCGGTCATCGTCTTGTGCTCCTCGTCATCGCTCACGCCCGTGCATACCAGGCAGTCGTTGTAATAGTTAGCGCTTCTACGTTATACGCAGCAGACGTCGCAAGGCAGCCCGGCGCATGCGGTACCGCGATGATCGTAAACCCTGGAGTCCAGATGTGAAGCCACTTGTTTTTCATAACCGCCCTATCCTTCCCTGGCGAGCAAGCGTGGCCTCGGTCACCACGACCTTGTTCCTGGCGGCAGTACTGGCGGCAACAGCAACCGCAGACGATCCCCCCGAGGCACTGGACCTGGCCATCGAGATCCGCGATAAGGCCAACGCCGATTCGCTGCTCTCGCAGCAGAAGATAGATCGGCTGGCAGACGAAACCGACACCACGATCGCCGAGTACCGCCGCGTGCTCGAGCAGGTCAAGTCACTGCGCGTCTACAACGTCCAGCTCAACCGCCTGCTGACCAGGCAAAAAGAAGACATAGATTCGCTGGGCGAACAGATCGAGCAGGTGGCCCTGGTCGGTCGTCAACTCTCACCGCTGATGCTGCGCATGATCGACTCACTGGAGAGCTTCGTCGAGCTCGATATTCCTTTCCTCGCCGACGAGCGAGCCAACAGGGTGGCCTCGCTCAGGGCCATGATGGACAGGGCCGACGTTACCGACTCCGAAAAATACCGTCGCGTGCTCGAAGCGTACCAGGTCGAAAACGAGTACGGCCGTACCCTGGAGGCCTATCGCGGCACGCTTAGCCTGGGTGACACAGAGCGCACGGTGGACTTCCTGCGCGTGGGCCGCTTGGCACTGCTCTATCGTTCGCTCGACGGCAAACTCACGGGAGCCTGGGACCGCGACACCGGCGCGTGGACCGACCTCGACGGCGACTACGGCGCGGCCATACGCAAGGGGCTTGCGGTGGCCCGCGAGCAGACCGCGCCGGCCCTGCTCGAGCTGCCGCTTCCAGCAGCCACGCCACTACCCACCGCTCGGCAGCCGGCAGGAAGCGGCGGAGACCAGTCGTGAAGCGCTGCGCCTTGTTGCTGGCGAACACTATCTTGCTGGCGGCAATGGCCGCCGTGCCCGTGGGTGCGGCCGACAGCGCCTCCCCTGGCGTGGACGCTGGCACAAAGAAACCCGCAACGCTGGCCGAATTGCTCTCCACGGTCCGCAGCGGATGGGAGCGCGAGCGCGGTGAAAACCGCGAGCGCGAAAGCAGCTTTGCCCGTGATCGTGACCGGCAGAAACGCCTGCTGAGCGCCGCGCGCAACGAGTTGGCCCTGCAGGAAGCACGCAGCCAACAGCTCGAGCAGGACTTTGAAAACAACGAGCAGCACATCACGCAGCTCGAGGGCACGCTTGCCGAACGCCTGGGCACACTGGGCGAAGCCTTCGGTACCGTCAGGCAGGTGGCAGGTGACACCCTGGGGCACCTCGAGCAATCGATCACCAGCGCCCAGATAACCAATCGCGGTGAGTTCCTTGGCGAACTGGCTTCAAGCCGCAAGCTCCCGCAGGCCGAGTCGCTCGAAAAACTCTGGTACGCCCTTCAGCAGGAAATGACCGAACAGGGCCGGGTGCTGCGCTTTCGCGCCCCGGTTCTGGGCGCCGACGGAAAAGAACGCGAGCGCGAAGTGCTGCGCGTGGGCGCCTTCAACGTGCTCCTGGACGGGCACTACCTGCAGTGGCTTCCCGGGATAAAACGCCTGGCCGAACTCGGCCGTCAACCCTCGTCGAGACACCTGGCCAGCGTGCGCCGTTTCGAGAAAGCAGGGCCAGGCAGCGCCGCGCTGGCGCTCGACCCCTCGCGCGGCGTGCTGCTGTCGCTGCTGGTGCAGACCCCAAGCCTGGGCGAACGCATAGCCCAGGGTCGCGCGGTGGGAGCGGTCATACTGTTGCTCGGCGCTGCGGGAGCGGTACTGGGGCTGTGGCGGCTACTGGTCACGCTGGCCGAAGACCGCAGGGTACGCGCCCAGCAGCAGTCGCCCGATGCCAGCGCCGGTAACGCACTGGGACGCGTGCTCGCGGTGGCCGATACAAACACCACCGCCGACGTAGAGTCGCTCGAACTGCTTCTCGACGAAGCCATCCTCAAGGAAACCACCAGCCTGGACCGCTACCTGTGGGTGGTGCGCACGGTGTCGGTGGTGGCGCCACTGCTGGGACTGCTGGGCACCGTGACCGGCATGATACGAACCTTTCAGGCCATCACCCTGTTCGGCACCGGCGACCCGCGACTGATGGCCGGCGGCATATCCGAAGCGCTGGTCACAACCATGCTCGGCCTGTGCGTGGCCATCCCGCTGCTGCTGTTGCACGCGCTGGTCACGAGCGGCGTCCGGCGTATAAACGACGTGCTCGAGCAGCAGGCAGCCGGCATGGTCGTGCTGAAATCAAAGAAGGACGGCGGCAATGGCTGACGTCCTGGCCTGGCTGCTGACACCCGTTCTACTGGCGCGTGATTTCCTCGAAGCCGGCGGCCCGGTACTAGCGGTTATCGCGCTGGTGACCTTCGTGATGTGGGCGCTGATACTCGAAAGGCTGTGGTACAAGCGCGCCGATTATCCCGCGGTAAAGCAGGTCGCGCTCGATCGTTGGCTAAGGCTACCCGAACGTTCGTCGCGCGGGGCCCACGACATCAAGCGCATGCTGGTGGCGGGCACCCGCGAGGAACTCGGAAAAGGCCTGCTGCTCATACGCACGCTGGTGGCCGTGTGCCCGTTGCTCGGGCTGCTGGGCACGGTGACCGGCATGATAGAGGTCTTCGACGTAATGGCGGTGTCGGGCAACGGCAACGCCCGCGCCATGGCGGCCGGGGTGGGGCGCGCCACCATACCCACCATGGCCGGCATGGTAGCGGCGTTGTCGGGCCTGCTGGTGGTCAGCCAGCTCGAACGCCACGCTCAACGCGAAGGCCAGGCCCTCGGCGACCGCATGGTGAGCGCTGGGCACGCCGGCCCTGGAAGCATCTGAAACACGGACGATTTTATGCGGCGTAAACGCAAAGGGCAGGAAGAAGAAACCGACATCAACATGACCCCCATGCTGGACGTCGTGTTCATCATGCTGATTTTTTTCATCGTCACGGCCTCCTTCGTCAAGGAGTCAGGCATAGAAGTGAGCAAGCCCGACGCGGCCACCGCGGAACGCGAGCAACGCGGCAACATATTGGTGGCCATAAGCCGTGACGGGCAGGTATGGATAGACCGGCGCGCGGTCGACGTGCGCAGCGTGCGTGCCAACCTGGAAAAAATGCACGCCGAGAACCCACAGGGCGCACTGGTTATACAGGCCGACCGCGAATCGAAAAACGGCCTGCTCGTGCAGGTAATGGACGCGGCCCGCCTTGCCGGCATAGCCAACGTGTCGATAGCCGCGGAAGCAGTGGAGTGACCCCCGCCCGATGACCCTGCGCTACCTGCTGTTCGGCGCCGCGTCGGCCGCCGTGACCCTGGCAGTGCTGCTGGTGATGCGCGCGCTGGTGGAGCCCGAACAGGCACCGCTCGAAGATAGCGTTCACGGTGGACGCATAGAGTTCGTGCGCCTGAAGAAAGACTCCGAGACGCGCGCGCGTGACCGGCAGCTACCCGATCGCGTCCAACCCCCACCGGCTCCGCCCCCGCCGCCGGCGGCACCACGGCCACGCGAGTTGCCGCAACAGGACCTGTTGAAATCAGGATCGAATTTTGCTCCCACGGTCGACATGTCGGGCGGCCCGTGGCTGGGCGCTCCCAGCGACACCGACGTAGTGCCCCTGGTGCGCGTGAACCCACAGTACCCGCTGGCGGCCCAGGAACGCGGGCTGGAGGGCTGGGTGGAGATCGAGTTCACGATCACGGCCGTGGGCACGGTACGCGGCCCCAGGGTGACCGCTACCAGCGGCGGCACGGTGTTCAACCGCGCCGCCATACGCGCCATACGCCGCTGGAAATACCGTCCCCGTCTCGTTGACGGCCAGCCCGTTGAAAGACAGGGCGTGCGCGTGCGCCTGAACTTTTCGTTGGAGGGCACGCGGTGACGGCCACCCGGCTGCCGCGTAGCAATGGCTGGCCGACAGTGCGCGCCGTGCTGGGCGCGCTGCTGACGACCATGCTGGGCGCGACCGTGCTGCTGGCGACAGTGCTGCAACCCCACGAGGCCTGCGCCGCGGGCCGGCCTGGCAACTACACGGTGGGCGAGTACGCCTACCGCAAGCTCGAAAAAATCCACGAACTGCTGGCAGCCGAGCAGCTGAGCGGGGCGGGCGAACTTCTCGACCAGCTCGCGGGCAGGTCTAAGCTCAACCCTCACGAAACCGCCCTGCTCTACCAGGCCCGTGGCTATCTTTCATCGGCACTTGGAGACTACGCCGCAGCGGCCCTCTGGTTCGACAAGTGCCTGGCCCAGGACGCATTGCCCGAAAGCGCGATGCTAAACACCCGCTATAACCTGGCCCAACTACACCTGGCCACCGAAAACTTTGGCAAGGCCCTGGCCGCGCTCGAGCAGTGGTTTGAGCAGACCGACCGGCCGGCCGGTTCGGCCTGGTACCTGCTCGCCGCGGTGTACGTGCAGCTCGAACGCCACGCCGACGCGCTCGAGCCTGCACGCCACGCGGTTCAATTGAGCAAGACGCCTGCCAGGTCGTGGCTCGAGCTGCTGGTGTCGCTCGAACTCGAACAACAGCGCTACGGAGCCGCGGCGCCACTGCTCGAAGAACTCGTGCAACGCTTTGCCCGCAAGCGTTACTTCTTGCAGTTGTCGGCAGTGTACGGCGAGCTGGGTCGCCACGACGACGCGCTGGCCATAGAGCAGGTGGCCTGGGAAGCGGGCCTGCTCGATCGCGCGCCGGAGCTGCGCCGGCTCGCCCGGCGCTACCTCTACCACGACCTGCCGTGGAGAGCGGCGCGGGTGGTTGACAACGCCATCACCGACAAGGTCCTGGACCCCGGCCTGGACGACTGGCAACTGCTGGCCGACTCCTACCTGCTGGCACGTGAAAGCGAGCGCGCCCTTGTGCCCCTGGAAAAAGCCGCGGCCCTTGAGCCGGCCGGACCCCCCGCCCTGCAACTGGCGCGGCTGTACATCGCCGGCGAGCGCTGGCGCGACGCCGAGCGCGTGCTCAGGGGCTGCCTCGCCGCGCTGGACAGCGAGCCCGGCCACACCCGCGACGGCGAACGCGACAACGACGATACCCCGGCCCGCTCACGCCAATGGAGTACTGCCAGCCTGTTGCTGGGCATAAGCCTGGCGTCCGACGAGCGCCTGAGCGAAGCCCTCAAGGTCTTCGAGCAGATCGAAAGGGAGGGCGGCGACAGCACCGCCCTCGATGACGCGCGGCGTTGGACTGCGCACATCTCGGCAGAAAAAAACGCTCAATTGCTTAATAAACCTTGATGCCCCGGTGGCGCAGGGCAATCATAGCCCTGCCGCAAAACACGAGGGGAAAAACACTTATGTCTCATTTTACGATCACATCCGGAATCTCGCCGGTAAGCCTCCTGGAAGAAAAACACGCGAAACGACTTCTCGCGCTCGCGGCCTGCACAGTACTGGCCGGGACGGGAGTCTCGGTACCAACCGCCGTGTTGGCCGAGGACCTCCGCAAGACCGAGGTCGAAGAAATCACCGTCACCGCGCAGAAGCGTGAAGAAAAGCTGCAGGAAGCGCCGTTATCGATAAGCGCCTTCTCTGCCACTACCCTTGAGGAAATCGGTGCGGCGGAGGTCATCGACATCGCCCACATGACCCCCAACCTGGGCATGCACACCAACGCCGGCGGCAACAGCGGCATGACGGTGAGCATTCGCGGCCTGATAACCTCGGACCCGGCGGTGACGCTGGAACCAACCGTGGGCGTGTATCTCGACGGGGTCTACGTGGCCAAGTCGGCCGGCTCGCTGTTCTCGGTGGCCGACCTCGAACGCATCGAGGTGCTGCGCGGACCACAGGGCTCACTTTACGGCCGCAACACGGTGGGCGGCGCCATCAATCTCATCACCCGCAAGCCGTCGGGCGACTGGGGCTTTCGCAACAAGTTGTCGCTGGGCAGCGAAGAGTACCTTAAGAACACCGCCTCGCTGGACTTCCCGCTCGTTGACAATGCCAGCGCAGGTACGGTCAACGGACGCACGACTTTTTCGTTCGAAACCCGCGACGGCTTCTTTGACAACCCGGGCCCGGGCAGCAGCGAGCTCGACAACCTCGACCGCTGGGCAGGCAACACCTCGCTTAGGTGGGAACCCAGCAACGACCGCTGGACGCTGGACTACAACTTTGACTTTCACCACTCGACCGAGGAGCCCACGGCCTTCCAGCTCTCAGCGCTCAGGCCCGGTTCACCGCTGGACCTGCTCAACCAGTTCGGCGACCCTGGCGCCGGGATACCGGCGGGCATTATCACTCCTTTCATAAACCCCGATCGCAGCGATTCGACCTCGAACAACCGCGTGACCTCGTTCAACGGTTTTGACAGCCCCTTGATACACGACGCCGACGTTCGCGGGCACGGGCTGGTTGCGAGCTACGACCTGGGCGACGTAACCATCAAGTCGATCACCGGGCTCCGCAGTTTCGAGACCACCGAAAACCAGGATCTCGACGGCACGCCACTGTCCTTTGCCGAGTTTGCCCTCGAAATCGAGCAGGACCAGCTGAGCCAGGAGCTGCAGGCCATCGGCAGCGCCATGGACGACCGCCTGCAGTACGTTGCCGGCCTTTACTACTTCGAAGAAGACGGTAGCGCCGATAACCGGCAGATATTCTTCGGCGGGGTCAACGATTTCATCTCCGACGTGAGTTTCGACAACTACTCGGTGGCCCCCTACGGGCAGGCGACCTACCAGGTCAACAACTCGGTGAGCGTGACCGCCGGTGGGCGCTACACCTACGAAAAAAAGAAACTCGACCGCAACTACGACTGCGTGGCAGTGTCGGACGGGCTGGGCGGGGTGATCCCTTGCGATTTTCTCGACTTCTCGTCCAGCGCAGAGGACGACTGGGATAACTTTTCGCCCATGGTCGACGTCAAGTGGCAGGCCACCGACAAACTGATGACCTACGCCAGGGTAGCGCGGGGCTTCAAGAGCGGCGGCTTCAACGGCAGGGCCACCAGCCAGGCCACCTTCGAGGCCGGCTACGACCCCGAAGAAGTAACCTCCTACGAGCTGGGCGTAAAGAGCGAGCTGCTCGACAACCGCCTGGTCATCAACGCGGCGGCCTTCCTGAGCGACTACGACAACAAGCAAGTGACCGTGTTTCGCGCTGACCCGCTGCAGGGTGCTGTCACCACGCTGGAGAACGCGGCAAAGGCCGAGATCACCGGGGCTGAGATCGAGGTCGTGGCCCTGCCCATGGCCGGGCTGGACCTGCGCCTGGGCGTAGGGCTCATCGACCCTGAGTACGACGAGTTCACCGAGATAGTGGTGGACCCCGGTACAGGGGTTGAAACCGAGGTCGATGTTTCCGATGATCGCGCCTTCATACAAACCCCTGACGTGACCGTAACCGCCAGCAGCTCTTACACCTTTGCCCCGACGAGCTACGGCACCTGGTCGGCGAGGATCGACGCCTACTGGCAGGACGAAGTCGTGTTCCTGGGCAAGGACAACGAGTACAACGCCCAGGGACAATATGCGCTGGTGAACGCCCGCCTGCAGCTGAGCGACGTGGCCACGCCCGACGGAACGCTGACGCTGGCCCTGTGGGCACGCAACCTGTTTGACAAGGAATACCGCAACTACGGCATCGACTTCGGCGACGCCTTCGGTATTTCGGGCAACACCTACGGCGACCCGAGGACCATCGGCGTAGAAACTGCCTGGGAATGGGGCGGCTGAAGAACGGGAAGACGCACCTTTTCGGGGTTTCAGACCACGTCTCAAACCCCGAAAAGGTCGTAGGTCTCCTTTCAATACCAACGCAGGGCTTATAGATACCCATTCCTACCCGTCGCACACGGATGGGAAGCGGTATTTTTACTTGTCTCCCCGAAGCACCACCCAAGCCCCTTCGAGGGAGCAGACGCAGGAGCAGATGAACCTGCTATCGGCGGCCACCCTTGCTCACACGCCGTCGCAGATGCTCACGGTAGCCGACCGTATCGAGCAGCGAGCCCTCGACAGCGGCGAGCGCGTGTTCGTGTTCTTCGGCGAGAGGCAACTGACCTACGCCGAGTTCAACAGCCAGGCCAACCGCGTGGCGCACTGGGCAGTAGCCCGGGGCCTTACCCGCGGCGACCGCGTGGCGCTGATGATGGAAAACCGTCCCGAGTTCCTGGTCGCGTGGGGCGGGTTGTGCAAGCTGGGCGTGGTGACGGTGCTCGTCAACAGCAACAGCACGGGCCAGGTACTCGAGCACGCGCTGTCGGTGGCCGACTGCTCGACCGTGATCGTTGGCGAGGAATGCCTCGACCGCGTGGCGAGCCTGGCCGGCGACGCCAGCGCTCGCTACACCTTCGCGGTGATGGCCGACCCCGAGCTCGGCGCGTCGGCCCAGGCGCCGCCCGGCTCCCTTGCGCTCGACCAACTGCTGGCCGACCAGTCCAACGACAACCCCGACCCCGCCTTGCGCGAAGGCCTGCAGGCCGGCGACGACCTGTTCCACGTCTTCACCTCGGGTACCACCGGCCTGCCCAAGGCCGCGCGCTTGAGCCACATGCGCTACCTGGGCGTGGGCGACGGCATGTCGGCCATCGCCGGCTACACAACCAACGACGTGATTTACTGCGTTTTGCCGCTCTACCACGGCGCGGCGGGCATGGTCGTTACCTCGTCGGCCCTGTCGCACGGCGCGGCCATAGCAATGCTGCGGCGCTTCAGCGCCAGCCGCTTCTGGGACGACGCGCGGCGCTACGGGGTGACCGGCTGCCAGTACATAGGCGAGATATGCCGTTACCTGCTCGCGCAAGCACCGCGCGACAACGACCGCGACCACGACCTGCGAGTGATGATGGGCGCGGGCCTGGGGCCCGATATCTGGCAGGAGTTTCAGCAACGCTTTGGCGTCGAGCGCATACTCGAAGGCTGGTCGTCGACCGAGGCCAACACCTCGTTGATCAACCTCGACAACCACGTGGGCTCCTGCGGGCGGGTACCGTTTCCCCAGATGCACAACGGCCGACTGATACGCTACGACGACCAGGCCGACAGTCATCCGCGCAATACCGAGGGCTTCTGCATTGAATGCGAGGTGGGCGAGACCGGCGAGTTCGTGGGCATGGTGCCCGACCTGCCCGACTCGGGCGCCGGCCGCTTCGAGGGCTACACCGACCCCGAGGCCACGAGCGCCAAGCTGCTCAGCGACGTATTCGCCCCCGGCGACAGCTGGTATCGCAGCGGCGACCTGTTGCGGCGCGACGAGCACGATTACTACTACTTTGTTGACCGCGTGGGCGACACCTTTCGCTGGAAGTCAGAAAACGTATCGACCCAGGAGGTCGCCGAGGCGCTGTCGGGTTTCGACGGGCTGCTGCTGGCCAACGTGTACGGCGTGCGCGTGCCCGGCACGGAGGGACGCGCCGGCATGGCGGCGCTCATCGTCGACAATGCCGACGACTTTGACGGCCGCGCGTTCTTCGAGCACTGCAGCGAACGCCTGGCGGCATACGCGCAGCCGGTGTTCCTGCGCCTGTCGCGACAGGCCGACATGACCAGCACCTTCAAACTGCGCAAGGTCGACCTGCAACGCGACGGCTACGATCCGGCTGACGCAAAAGACGACCCGCTGCTCGTGCGCGACGACGCACAAAAGAGTTTCGTGCCGCTGAGCGACGACAGCCTGGCCGCGGCCGGCTACCCGCCTTTTGAGGCGGAACGGGACTCGTGAGCCCCGAAGCACTGGCCCTCACCGCCGCCGTTATGTTGCTGGCAGCCTTCACGCAGGGCTTTGTCGGCTTCGGCTTCGGCGCCATCGCCATGATGGGCACGGTGGTGGCTTCCGACCTGCTGCACGCATCGGGCGTGGTAAACGTGGCGGGCCTGGCCATGAACATGGGCGCGCTGTACATGCTGCGTCACCACCTTCTGCTACCGCTGCTCAAGCGTACGGCACTGCCCGCCATCGCCGGGGTGGCCCTGGGCGTTACGGCCCTGGCCAGCCTCGACACCGACCTGATGACCCGCGTGCTCGGCGGCATGATCCTTGTCGTGTCGATCCTGAACCTGCGCGGCGGCGAGCTCACGAAAAACCCACCCGCGTGGACAGACATGCTGGCGGGCCTGGCCGGGGGCTCGCTGGCAGGTGCTTTCAACGCCGGAGGACCACCGCTGGTCATACAGTTTTACCGACAGGACGAGGATCCCGAGGCGCTCAAGGCCACCCTGCAGGCACTGTTTCTCGTGATGGGCCTGGCGCGACTGCCGGTGGCCGCTTCGCGAGGGTTGATGAGCGGCGAGGTCGTACTCGAAGCCTTGATGATGACACCGCTGGTACTGCTGGGCGCGTGGCTCGGCGTGCGCACCGCTCGCTACGTGAGTCCCGAACGTTTTCGCACCGCCTGCTGGGTGGGGCTGGGCCTGGCCGGCCTCGGCCTGCTGCTGAACTGAACTACTGCGCCAGCCAGGGCCCCGCGCAAACTCCTACTGCATGGTCTGCTTGGACCACTTGGCGCCGTAGTTTTCGCCACCGTCAATGGCGATCGCCTGGCCGGTCACGTAGTCCGATTCGTCGGAGGCCAACCACAAGACGGTGCGCGCGATGTCTATCGTCCGCCCTGGTCGCTCTATGGCCTGGCGGCCGCGCATGCTCTCTTCAATGGCGGGCAATATATCGGCACCCGCGCCCAACGCGCTCGACACCAGCTCGGTGGCCACGCCGCCGGGGCACACGCAGTTAACGCGCACATCGTACTCGCCGAGTTCGAGCGCCGCCGAACCGGTGAAGAAAACCACGGCGGCCTTGGCTGTCGCGTACAGGTGCGGCCCCGCGCCGGGGTTCAGGCCGGCTATACTCGCCGTGTTGACGATACTGCCCTTGCCCTGCTTGGACATCACGCGGCCTGCCTCGCGCACGCCGAAAAACACGCTCTTGAACAACAGGCCCATCGCGCGATCGACCTCGGACTCTTCCATCTCCAGCAGCGAGCCACGACCAACCATGGCACCGGCGTTGTTATACATGATGTCGAGTTGCCCGAATTCGCTCACCGCGCGGGCCACCGCGGCAGCCACCTGCTCGCCGTTGGTCACGTCGGTGTGCTGGAACACGGCGGCGCCTTTCTCCCAGGCCAGCTCGTCGGCGAGCGCCTGCCCCTGCTCGTCCTTGATGTCGGCAACCACCACGCGCGCGCCCTCTTCGACAAACAAGCGCAGCGTTGCCTCGCCTATACCACTTGCCCCGCCAGTGACGACGGCAACCTTCCCTTCAAGTTTTCCCATGTTTTTCTTCTCTCCCGGGACCTAGTCCCGGCCCTGGTTGCGCGGCAATGCTGCGTCGAGAACGTACTGCGACATCGGGTGGGACTCTACCCGCGCTACTTCGAGAAACGCAGCCACGCTCTCCATCATGCGTCCAAAATTTTCCTGCAACTTGTCGTCGCTGCCATCGGCGCAGTACCACAGCATGGGGTCAACGACGGCCTCGGTCGGAAAACCCTCCTCGACTATGGCGTTAAACGGCGGCGCGTCGTCGGTCAGGGCGCGCACGACCTCGTTGCGTATGTACTCGTAGGTGCACTGCACTTCGAGGGCCACGCGCCGGTGGATCGTGTGCCAGTGCTCCACCCAGTCGGCGTAAGGCATGGTCGACGGACACTCGATGAGCGCGATTACGTTGGTGCCCGGAGTGCGCTGCCCCACGGCGGCCGTGTGCGTGGTGTTGACCAGCGGAAGCGACTCGACCACGAGATAGCCGGCGAGTTTTTCGCAGCAAGCATGCAAGGCCTGCTCCAGCGGCCCGCGCAGGTCGGAGTCCTCGAGCCAGAACGACACGACGGCTGCCGGCGCAGGATCAAAACGTGTCATGCGCTGGGCGGCAGCGTAGTCGACGTCGGCGTCGGCCAGGTTTACAGCGATGCTCGATGCACCCGCCCCGCGCAGCTGCGCGGGCAGTTGCTCGCGCAAAGCGGCCGAAAAAACCGTGCTGTCGCTACTGCTGTCCTTCCATAAAACGTAAACGAGTTTTTCCACGCGATGCCTCTCCACCCTGCGCACAGGCGGGCAAGCACGACTTATTGCAGAACGCCCGGCCACAGGCCACCTCGCCGAGGTCTTTCCGCTGCCGGCACTTACCCGCGGCGCGCGCTTGCCTCGGACGCGACGGAGGAATAGCAACAACCATATGAGACTAAGACAACTCGCGCTGGTGGCCGAGGATCTCGAGCAGACCGCGCACGCACTGACGCAGGTGTTCTCTCTGGGCGATCCTTTTCGCGACCCCGGTGTGGCCACCTTCGGGCTGGCCAACACCGTGTTCGCCCTGGGTGACTGTTTTCTCGAAGTCGTTTCGCCCGTGGCCGACGGCACCACCGCAGGCCGACAGCTGGCCCGTCGCGGCGGCCCGGGCGGCTACATGGTCATCGTGCAGGTAGACGACCTGGCCACCGAGCGCCAGCGTGTCGAACAACTAGGCGTTCGCGTGGCATGGGAGATAGACCTCGGGCAGGCGGCTACGGTGCACCTGCACCCGCGCGACCTGGGTGGTGCCCTGCTGTCGCTCGACCAGATGACACCGCCGGCGTCGTGGGAATGGGGAGGCCCCGACTGGGAGCAGCGCCGCGGCGAGGGGCGCGTGTCGGGCATACGGGCTGTCGTCATACAGGCCGACGACCCCGCCGCCATGGCCAAGCGCTGGGGCCAGGTGCTGGCGAGACCCGTAAGCGCGCAGGCCGACGGCCAGGTGCTTGAGCTCGACGAGGGGCGCGTGATCTTCGTGCCGATAGACCGCGACCGCACCGTAGAGGGCGAAGGAATAGTCGGTATGGAGCTGGCCACCGACAACGCACCGGGCGTACTCGAAGCAGCCGAAGAACTCGGCCTAGCGGTAAAGGATAACTCGTTGCGACTGGCCGGCGTCGACTTTCACCTGGCCAGGTGAACAGTGCCGGTCAGCCGCCGCCCACAGCGGCAGGATCAAACTCGGCGTCGGTGGACTGGTAACGCGCCAGGCCTTCGCCATCTACCTCGCCCCTGAGATAACCGCGTGCCTCGAGGTAGTTGATGTGGGCCAGGCACTCGCCAGCGGCCATGAAGAACTGTGAATCCCCGATCTCGCGATCGAACAGCGCCGGAAAAACATCGGGCACCGTGGTCGCCTCGCTGCAGGCCACGCGCACGCGAACCAGGGCCTCGCGGTGATGGTCCACGAGATAGGCCAGGCGCGCGTGCAGTCCGTTAAACGGCAGGCCGTGCGCGGGCAGCACGAGCACGTCGTCGGCAATACGATCGGGCAGCGTCGTGCACGACTCGAGCCACTCGCCCAGCGGGTCGGCGTGCGGCTCGGTAGGGTGCACGCTCACGTTGGGAGTTATACGGGGCAGAACCTGGTCACCGGCAAGCATGATTTTCAGGTCGCGCGAGTAGAGACACGCGTGCTCGGGCGAGTGGCCGCGACCGACCACCACCTCCCACTCGCGCCCGTCGATCTCCACCATCTGCCGATCGCGCAAGCGGCGGTGGCCGGCAGGCAGCGGGTGTATCAGCGCACCGAAAGAACCAAAACGCATGCGGTAGTTGTCCAGGCGCTCCTCGCTGAAACCAACGCGCTTGTAGAAGGCCACAGCGTCGGCACGAATATCCTGCGGACCGTCGGCCGCCAGCATGCGCAGCAGGAAGAATTCGGCCCGCGCCATCCACAGCTCTATATTGAAGTGGCTGGTGAACCAGCCGGCCATTCCCACGTGGTCGGGGTGCAGGTGGGTGGCGATCACCCGGCGTATGGGTTCGCCGCCGAGTTTTGTCGAGATGATACTCTTCCAGTGCTGCTTTACGTCGTCGGTGCGCAAGCCGGTGTCGAGAACGGTCCAGCCGCCGTTGTCGCGCAGCAGGTAGCAATTGATGTGGTTGAGCGAGAACGGCAGCGGTTGCCTGAGCCACATAACGCCGTCGGCGATCTCTATGAGTTCGCCGAATTCGGGCGGGGTCTCGATCGGGTAGCTGATGCCGTTCTTCACGGGCTCATTGTATTTGATTGCGCAGCTGAACCAACGTGGTGGCGTCAGTCAGCCTTCGCTTCGAAGAACTCCAGCATTCGCGGGCCCACCCGCTCGCGCAGCAGTACGAGCGCGTTTTCCGGCCGTATCATGACATCGAGTCGCAAGACCAGGCCGTCCTCTCCGAGGGTGATCAGGTCGATACCCTGCAGCTCGCAATCGTCCACGTGGCCGTGGAACTCCAGGGCGAGTTCGGCACCGTCGAGCCACTGCCGCTGATAGGTGAAGTCGGTAATGGTCTCCACGATTATGCCCAGCAGGTGGGCCACTACCGCCTTGTCCTCGATGCGGTTCCAGTAAGGCGGCGCGCCCATGCTCACCTCGTCGGCCAGCAGGGCAGCCAGGCCCTCTGTGTCGCGCGCGTGAACCGCGCTGTTCCATCGGGCAAGGAAGGCCTCGGTATCAACAGGCATAAATCAATCTCCCTGGTGTTCGGTCGGTGAGCGTGCGGCCCGTGACCGCACTGTTTTTCAGCCCTTGCCTGCCTGCCCCCAGTCCAGCTCGCCCAGGGCCAATTCAAGCTCGCGGGTCTGGCCACCCGCCACCATGAATGCCTTCATAGCGGCCTTGGCATCGTCGGTGGCCAGCAAGCGGTTGAACAGGTGTGCCTCCTCGAGCAAGCCCTCTGTAACCGGTGGCTCGGCGGCGTTGATGCCCTGCTTGGCCAGCGCGATGGCCTCGGGCGGAAACGACGCTATACGCCTCGCGAGGCGGTCGACGAAGGGGGCGAGTTCCCCGGGCGGCAGGGCGCGGTTCACCCAGCCGTAGCGCTCGGCCAGCTCGGCGTCGAAATCCTCGCAGCCGAAGATGATCTCGGCCGCCCGGGCGCGCCCGCACAGGCGCGGCAGGCGCTGCGTGCCGCCGCCGCCCGGAAGTATGCCCAGCGCGACCTCGGGTTGGGAAAAAACCGCCCGCCCGATCGCGGCAAAACGCATGTCGAGTGACAGCAGGAACTCGCTGCCGCCGCCGCGCGCACGGCCTTCGACCTGGCCGATGCTCACCTTGGGCATGGTACGAAAGCGGTCGACCATGACGTGAAAAAACCCGAGCGTGTCTGCCTTGGCCGGTACGTCGTCGGGAAGCTGGAGTATGAGATCCACGTCGGCGTGGGCGATAAAAAACTCCGGGTCGGCGCTGTCGAAGACCACCACCCTTACGGCCGGGTCGGCCTCGATCTCGCGGCCCACGCGGTCCATCTCTCCCATCAACGACAGGTCAAAAAGATTTATCGGCGGGTGATCTATCGTCACCCTCGCGACGCCCTCCTGCAGCCCGACCTTCAGACACTCGTATCCTTCATACGCCATGGCACACCTCCTGGTCCGCAGACGCTAGCACGCCGACGGGGGCGACAATACCGACCCCGCGCGGTCAACGGGTCAACCCGTGCTCGGAAGCTCGGTGCCCGGCGGCATCTGCTCGAGACACTGCGCCATATCAAAGTAGTCCGTCCACCGACGGATAATATTGCCCTCGACCTGGAACGCCCCCATGACGGGAAATTCCGCGACCCGGTCCTCAAGGTGATAACGGTCTGTCCGTTCCGTTAAGACGATGCCGTCCTCGGACTGCGCGATATGATGGATCACGTACTCGACCGACAGCGCTGTTTCGTGCAAAGGACCAAGTACGCTCCACACCCCCTCGGCACCCTTGACCGCTCCCATGGGGATGTTGTTGAACACCGACTCGTCGTCGAAAAACGCGAGGATCCCCTCCTTCTCGTTTGCCTGCATCGCGTCGATGAACCGTAAAACTGTTTCAATATTACTCATGGCATTACTCATCACGCGGGTTTGAATCTCGCCAGGTAGGAGAAAAATCCTCCCAGCCTGCGCTCGAACGCGAAAGACGCCTGCGCTGTTCGTTTCTTGAGCGAACCGAACAACACGCAGTCGGGGTCGAACAGGACCTCGCCTATTACCAGGCGGCCGGTCGGTTTCATCACCCGGCGTAACTCTCGCAGGGCAGCCTGTTCGTCGGGGATCTCACCGAGTACGCCAAGGAGGTAGGCGGCGTCGAAAACACCATCGGGATACGGAAGCTCCTGCGCATCGCCCAGTTGCGCCGTGATGTTAGTTACCCCGGCCACCTCGGCCCGCCGCATGACGTCGTCGAGCATATCCTGCTGCACGTCAATGACGTCCAGTGTTCCAGCGGGAGCCAGGGCCTGGGCCATCGGTACAGTATGGATGCCGATACCCGGCCCGATCTCGAGGATGCGCTCGCCGTCGCGCGGTTCAAGAACCCCGCGTAGATGCCCCGGCGACTGGTTGCCCCTGGGAACCAACAGGCTCCAGCGCAACATGTGCGGCATGGGGGACGGATAGCGGACGGCCAGCCACCTGGTCAGGCCGCCAAGCGCCGCGTAGGCCAGCAGCCAGCCAAGCGCCCAGGCACCGTGGCCGCGAAAAACTTCGACAAGCGCCAGCACTCCCGCAACAAGCGCAGCAAAACCCGTCCAGTCGTGAATCCTCATTGCCTTACGTTTCATAAATAGCCCTTCTCGAGAGACGCGACAACAGATCGCACCAACCTGCAGGTTTCAAACGCTCAGTGTTATTTTTCTCGCGCGTATAGGTAAGCCGGCAGGGCACAGCACAATCCAATAGCAAGATTTGAACTTGCGACCCCCAGATTCGTAGCCCTGAACACTGGCGACAGCCCGGGTTCAGGGCTACGAATCTGGAACGCACAGCGTCGGGAGATTCACTAAATGAGCCAAGCACGTGCAATTGATACCGGAACCGAGGACATCCTGGCCCGCGTCGAAAACCGGGTCGCCATCCTGACGATGAACAGGCCCAAGCGCCGCAACGCGCTCTCGGTCCCCATGCTGCAAGGCATGCAGGCCGCGTTGATCGAAGCCGAAACGGCGGACGACGTGGGATGCGTGGTTCTCACCGGCACCGGGGGAGCCTTCTGTGCCGGCGGAGACGTGAAGGGAATGGCCGAAGACGAGGGCACGGGTGGCGGCCTGGACAATGCGATTCATCTACAGCGACTCGCCCAGCGCGGCACGGCCGGGCGCATCTACGAAATGCCGAAGCCCGTCATCGCCATGCTCCCGGGCGCCGCGGCGGGAGCTGGACTGGGGCTGGCGCTGGCCTGCGATATGCGGATCGCTGCCGAGAACGCGATCCTCACCACCGCGTTCGCAAAGATCGGCTTCAGCGGCGACTGGGGTGGAACGTTTTTCATGACGGCGCTCATTGGCCCGGCCAAGACCCGCGAACTCTACTACCTGTCCGAAAAGATCGACGCGGTGCGGGCCGAGCAACTGGGCCTGGTTAACCGCGTGGTGCCCACCGACCAGCTCGAACAGGAAACCATGGACATCGCCCACCGGATCGCCAACGGCCCGACGGTGGCCTTCCGCTACATGAAAGAAAACATCGCCAGGGCGATCGGCGGTGACATGGGCGAGTGCATGGACCTGGAAGCCACCCACCACGTCCACACGGCCCTGACGCGGGATCACCGCGAAGCCGTCAAGGCATTCGTAGAGAAAAAGACACCGGTTTTCGAGGGGCGCTGAGCCCACCCCCTGTTGGTCGAACAGAGCCCGGCGTCGTGCCATTCTTCGCGTCCCTCGTGCCGGACACCGAACAGTTTCAGTATTGAAGACCTGCGCGCGAGTCCCACTGCGCGAGTTGCAGCATGAGGACTGGCGCCAAACCCGGCCCTGTTACATAATCGGCCGGCCCCGCCGGAGCGCGCGGCCTATCCGACGGACACGCGTGCCTCAAACCAATACCAACTGGACAACCAGCTACATCCGGGGCACAGCCGACCTCGAGCCCTATCCTGCGATGAAGGACTCCGGCGCCCGTTGGCTGGGGGAAGTGCCGGAGCATCGGAAGGTGAACTGATGTCCAATCAGCGCCCTTTCAACATTCGTATCTTCGTCGCCGAGGGTCTTCCGGACGGCTTGAAGTTGGTGGAAAAATCCAACTGGGTCGGCGTCGGCGTGGTCTGTCCGCGTGGCCGCTACGCCTCGGCGAAGCCGAGGTGGTGCGCCCGCGGTTGGACAGCCACTACGCTAACAAGGAGTTCTGGCAGCAGGCAATCGTGTTCACCACGCGAGGAGATCCCCTGAACAAGGCGGAGGTCCAGTACCTGGAGGCGCGACTGGTTGAGCTCGCTGCAGAGTACAAGCGTTGCCGCCTTGATAATGCGAATACGCCGCAGCGCCCCACTCTTTCCGAAGCGGACCAGGCCCAGGTGGAGGGGTACCTGGACGAGGTTCTCTCCCTCCTGCCCGTTCTGGGTGTGCATGCGTTCGAGCCAACGAGGGCGCCGTCCGGCGTTCATCGGATCTACCACTGGAAGGGAACTGAGTTGAGCGCCCGCGGTTACGAGACCAACAGCGGCTTCGTCGTCATGAAGGGGAGCCAGGCCCGAAAGAGCGTGGTCCCGTCCATGGAGAAGCATGTCCCCAGCGACTACCGCAATCGCCAAAGCCTTATCGCTGAGGGAATTCTGGAAGACGAAGGTGAGCATTATCGCTTTTCAGTCGACCGTGAGTTTTCTTCTCCGTCCCAGGCAGCATCCTGCTGTGCTGGCCGAAGCTCCAATGGTCGAGTGGACTGGAAGGATGACGGCGGCCTGACGCTGAAGGAGCATCAGCAACGGGAGGCGGACGCATGATCACTCATTTTCACACGACAAAACATCAAAGAGAGCTTTTATGCACTGGATAGCACCCCCGGAAAAGAACACCGACAACGCCGCGCTTGAGAAGAACCTCTGGGACGCCGCCGACCAGTTCCGCGCCAACTCGGGTCTCAAGGCCCAGGAGTACTCCGGCCCCATCCTCGGCCTGATCTTCCTGCGCTTCGCCGAGGTGCGCTTCGCCGCCCAGCGCGCCGAGCTGGAGACGGCCGGCGCCTCGTCCCGACGCGGCAGCCGGGTGGACAAGCCGGCCGCCTACCACGCCGAGGGCCTCCTCTACCTCGCGCCCGAGGCGCGCTTCGACTACCTGCTGACCCTGCCCGAGGGCGAGGACATCGGCAGGAAGGTGAACGACGCGATGCGCGAGGTCGAGAAGCACAATCCACGCCTCGATGGCGTGCTGCCCAAGACGTTCAACCTCTTCACCGGCACGCTGCTCAAGGAGCTGCTCAAGAAGGTTTCCGAGATCCCGGCCAGCGCGGACTACGACGCCTTCGGCCGCATCTACGAGTACTTCCTCGGCGAGTTCGCCCGCACCGAGGGGCAGAAGGGTGGCGAGTTCTACACGCCGGCGAGCATCGTCAAGCTGCTCACCGAGATCATCGAACCTTTCCACGGCCGCATCCTCGACCCCGCGTGCGGCTCCGGAGGCATGTTCGTGCAGTCGGCGCGCTTCGTCGCCGAGCACCAGAAGAACCCAGCCGCCGAGCTGGCCATCTGTGGCGTCGACAAGGTCGACGAGACTGGTCGTCTGTGTCGGATGAACCTCGCTGTGCACGGCCTTGAGGGCGACATCCGCCACGGCGGCAACGTCAACAGCTACTATGACGATCCGCACGCCGCCACCGGCGAGTTCGACTTCGTCCTCGCCAATCCGCCCTTCAACGTCAACGCGGTGGACAAGGAGCGACTCAAGGACATGGTCGGCCCCGGCCGCCGCTTCCCCTTCGGCCTGCCCAAGCCCGACAACGCCAACTACCTCTGGATCCAGCTCTTCCACTCAGCGTTGAATGCCGCGGGCCGCGCCGGCTTCGTCATGGCCAACTCGGCCTCTGACGCCCGCAGCTCCGAGCAGGAGATCCGCCAGCAGCTCATCGAAGACAAGGCCGTGGACATGATGGTCGCCGTCGGCCCCAACATGTTCTACACGGTTACGCTGCCCTGCACGCTGTGGTTCCTCGACCGGGGCAAGGCGGACACGCCGCGCGCCGACACCGTGCTCTTCATCGACGCCCGCCACATCTACCGGCAGGTGGACCGCGCCCACCGCGACTGGACACCCGGGCAGATCGGCTTCCTCGCCAACCTCGCGCGGCTCTACCGCGGCGAGGATCTCGACCTCACCTACGGCGGCATTGATGCCGAGGCGAAGCTCCAGGAGGTCTTTGGCGAGACCCCGTCCTACGCCGATGTGCCCGGCCTGTGCAAGGCCGCCACGCTGGAGGAGATCGAGGCGCAGGGCTGGTCGCTCAACGCCGGCCGCTACGTGGGCGTCGCGCCGGGCGAGGAGGTCAGCGACGAGGACTTCCGTGAGCAGTTTGAAACCCTGAGCGAGGAACTCGAAGTGCTGAACGCCCAGGCCCGCGAACTGGAAGAGACCATCGCCCGCAACGTAGCGCAGATTCTGGAGGCGTGACGGTGGCTTCCTGGGAACGAGTGAGACTTGGCGACTTGATCAAAACCCAAAAAGGTTACGCCTTTAAGAGTGGGTGGTATTGCAACGCTGGCAGACCAATCGTCAAGGTGAGCGACTTCACGGATGATTCGATTGATCCCGACGGCTTGGTTTGTATCCCAGAAGACACCGCCACCGATTACCTCAGATACGAGCTTCGAGCTGGAGACGTTGTTGTGCAAACAGTCGGTTCGTGGCCGACTAATCCAGCTTCGGTTGTCGGGAAGTGCGTGCGCATCCCCACCGAAGCTGCGGGCGCGTTGCTCAATCAGAACGCAGTTAAACTGACACCGGCGGAACACGTTGACCAACAATATCTGTTCTACCTGCTGCGGAGCGAGAACTTCAAAACCTACATCATCGGCACGGCGCAGGGCGCAGCCAGTCAGGCGGCAATCACGCTCGACGCGATCCGAGGTTACGAGTTTGCCCTTCCCCCGCTGCCTGTGCAGCGCCGGATTGCGGGCATCCTCTCGGCCTATGACGAGTTGATCGAGAACAGCCAGCGGCGCATCCGGATTCTGGAGTCGATGGCCCGCGCCCTCTACCGCGAGTGGTTCGTCAACAAAGACCTGCCGATTAGCCTAAATGGCGCGGCTGTCGCAGAGGGGCAGCTTGCAGATCTGTGTGATCTGACAAAGGAGCGGTTTACTGACGAACAGCACACAGAACTTCCGCTACTCGATTTGTCGCGTATGACCCAGCGCTCACTCGCGCCGAGCGCCACAGGGGTGCCGAGTGAGCTTAAGACATCCAGAATCGTCTTTGAGCCAGGGGATACGCTTTTCGGCTCGATTCGGTGCTATCTGCACAAGGTAAATCTCGCGCACTTCCAAGGCGTCACGAATACGTCGGTACTCGTTCTTCGCCCCAGAACGCCGGAGCTCCAATCTCTCGTTGCTATTCTGGTAAGCGACACCGAGACGATTCGCTGGGCAGATACCCACAGCTCGGGAACGAAGATGCCGGTGATTAAATGGGACGTTCTCCAGGCAATGCCGGCTCCGACTCCATCTGCTGAGGTCGCAAGAGAATTCGATGCGATTGCAGGGCCGATGCTGGACAACATAGGAATCCTCGCCAAGCGAATCCAAAACCTCCGCCGCACCCGCGACCTACTGCTGCCGCGTCTGGTCTCGGGCCAGTTGGAGCTGGAGGCGGCCTGAACCATGACTCCTCACGGCTACACCGAAGACCAGCTCGTCGAACAGCCCGCCATCGGGCTGTTCGCGGACCTCGGCTGGCAGACGGTGTCGGCGATGGAGGAGACGTTCGGCCCCGGCGGCACGCTCGGCCGCGAGACCAAGGGCGAGGTTGTGCTGGCGGGCCGCCTGCGCGCCGCACTGGTCAAGTTCAACCCCACGTTGCCGTCCGAGGCAATCGATAACGCCGTCGACGAGCTGTCTCGCGACCGCTCGGCGATGAGCCCGGAGGCGGCCAACCGCGAGATCTACCTCCTGATGAAGGACGGCATCCCGGTCTCGGTGCCCGACCGCGAGCACGGCGGCCAGAAGACCGAGCGCCTGCGGGTCGTCGACTGGGAGAAGCCCGAAGAGAACGACTTCCTGCTGGTCAGCCAGTTCAGCGTCGTGGGCCAGCTCTACACCTGCCGGCCCGACCTCGTCGGCTTCGTCAACGGCCTGCCGTGGGTGGTGGTGGAGCTGAAGAAGCCCGGCGTGTCCGCGCGCAGCGCCTTCGACGAGAACCTCACTCACTACAAGCAGGAGATCCCGCAGCTCTTCTCGTACAACGCGCTGCTCATCGCCAGCAACGGCACCGACAGCCGCGTCGGCTCGCTCACCGCCGAGTGGGACCGCTTCTTTGAGTGGAAGCGAATCAAGCGCGAGGACGAGCCGCGCCGCGTGTCGCTGGAGGTGATGCTGCGCGGCACCTGCGACCGCACCCGGCTGCTCGACCTGGTCGAGAACTTCACCCTGTTCTCCGAGCACAAGGCGGGGCTGATCAAGGCCATCGCCCAGAACCACCAGATGCTCGGTGTCAACAACGCCATCGCCTCGATGCTCGAGGCCCGCAAGCTGGGCCACGGGCGCGGCGGCGTCTTCTGGCAGACCCAGGGCAGCGGCAAGAGCTTCTCGATGGTCTTCTTCTCGCAGAAGGTGCTGCGCAAGCTCTCGGGCAACTGGACCTTCGTGGTGGTCACCGACCGTGTCGAGTTGGACGAGCAGATCGCCAAGACCTTCAAGACCATGGGCGCGGTGTCGAAGACGGATAGCGACGAGTGCCATGCCCAGAGCGGGGTGCACCTGCAGGAGCTGCTGCGCGGCAACCACCGCTACGTCTTCACGTTGGTCCACAAGTTCCAGACGCCCGAGGCGCTGACCGATCGCGCGGACGTCATTGTGCTCACTGACGAGGCGCACCGCAGCCAGTACGACACGCTGGCGCTCAACATGCGCTCGGCGATGCCCAAGGCGACCTTCCTGGCCTTCACCGGCACGCCGCTGATCGTCGGCGAGGAGCGCACCAAAGAGGTCTTCGGCGACTACGTGTCGATCTACGACTTCCAGCAGTCGGTGGAGGACGGCGCGACCGTGCCGCTGTTCTACGAGAACCGCACGCCGGAGCTGGAGCTGGTCAATCCCGACCTCGACGACGACCTCCACGCCCTGATCGAGGACGCGAGCCTCGACGAGGCGCAAGAAGAAAAGCTCGAGAAGACGCTGGGGAAGCAGTACCACCTGATCACACGCGACGATCGGCTGGAGACTGTGGCGCAGGACATCATGCAACACTTCCTCGGGCGCGGCTTTGTGGGCAAGGCGATGGTGGTCTCCATCGACAAGGCCACGGCGCTGCGATTGCACGAAAAGGTCAAGAGGCATTGGGCGGCCGAAACCGAGCGGGTGAGCAAGGAGTTGGGCCGCTACGACCTGCCGGCGCCCGAGAAGGCGGTGCTGACGCAACGCCTCGAGGTGCTGACCACGACCGACATGGCCGTCATCGTCTCGCCGGGGCAGAACGAGATCGAGCACATGAAGAAGCTGGGTCTCGACATCGAGCCCCACCGCCGGCGCATGAACGAGTCGCAGCCGGGCCTCGACGAGAAGTTCAAGGACACGGACGACCCGCTGCGCCTGGCCTTCGTCTGCGCCATGTGGCTCACCGGCTTCGACGCGCCGAGCTGCTCGACGATCTACCTCGACAAGCCGATGCGCAACCACACGCTGATGCAGACGATCGCCCGCGCCAACCGGGTCTTTCCCGGCAAGCACAGCGGCGTGATCGTGGACTATGCCAACGTGTTCGCCTCGCTGGAGAAGGCGCTTGCCATCTACGGCAAGGGCAAGGGCGGCGCGAACCCGGTCAAGGACAAGGCAGAGCTGGTCGCGGCGCTGCGGGAGGCTGTCGACGACGCCACGGCGTTCTGCAAGGGGAACGGCGTGGATCTCGTCGCCATCGAGGCGTTGCCGGCCGGTGGCCTGGAACGGTTGGAGGCGGTGGAGAACGCCATCGAGGCGTTGATCGCGCCGGAGACGGTGCGGCGCGATTACTTCGGTCACGAGAAGCTGGTCGGCACGCTGCACCGCGCCGTCAAGCCTGACACGGCAGCACTCGAATTCGCCGAGCGCGTCGCCGGCATCCTCGCCCTGGCCGCCGCGGTGCGTACGCGGTTGAGCCCCGACCCGCCGGACATCTCGGAAGTGATGGAACAGATCACGGGACTGCTGGACGAATCCATTGCCGGCCTGACGATCCGCGAGGCCGGGCTACCGGCCATCGACCTCTCGCAGATCAACTTCGAGGCCCTGGCGGAACGGTTCAAGACGTCGAAGCACAAGAATACCGAGATCGAAGCGCTCAAAGCCGCGATCCGCGCCCGCCTCGACAGGTTGCTTCAACTCAACCGCACCCGCATCGACTTCGCGGAGAAGTTCGAGGAGCTGATCGAGAGCTACAACGCCGGCAGTCGCAACATCGAGGAGCTCTTCAAGGAGCTACTCAAGCTCTCCAACAGCCTCGACGAGGAGCAGGAACGCCACGTACGCGAGAACCTCGCCGAGGAGGAGCTGGTCATCTTCGACATTCTGACGCGGCCGGCTCCCGAGTTGAGCACGGAAGCACGGGACGAGGTTAAGAAGGTAGCTAAAGATCTACTTGGCCGGCTCAAGGAGTTGCTGGTGCTGAACTGGCGGAAGAAGTCCGCTGCGCGATCCCAGCTTCGGCTAGCGATCGAGGACACGCTGGACGCGGGTCTGCCCCGAGTCTATGCGCCGGAGCTCTACAAGCAGAAGTGCTCCGAGGTCTTCGAGCACGTGTACGAGAGCTACCCTGAGCGGAACACCGGGGTTTACGCTGAATCGGCATGAGCGCAATCGAGAGGCGTCGGATGCAGGGCTCAGTTGGTCACCAAGCCAATGGCGCGACAAAAGCCTTGCTATCTACTGACTCGGCGTAGTTGCTAAATATCTGCTCGAGAAATGTTGGCCCTAAGCGGCCCATGTCCGATATTGAACCTTCGCTTCTAACTTCGCCCTGCCAAGCGACCACGAGTCTGTCCGAATTCTGAGTCGCCTGGGCATCCACTATCATCACCGAAAAGTAGCGCGGGTATTCTGTATTTGAATGTACACGGCTACCGCCGCCCGTCATGTTAACGGAGTACATTCCACCGCCCACGTGGGTCGCAGTTCCATGGCTTGGCATACTCACCCCACTGCGAGTCTCAGTCACTCCGGCGCCTACGTCGTAACTAAACCCTACGACATAACGGGCGCTATCAACCGACTCTACTCTTATGAACCCAAGCCCTTCTAAATGACTGCCCACTGCCGCAGCCAACTTTCGGTCGGTTATAGAAGGGAGTTCGTTCGTAGCGACTGTGAATGTCGATCCGGCTTCGATTGGCATCAGCGAAGCCGTACTCACTCTGCCCATGATAAGCCCAGCCACGCAGGAAGAGATGCCCAGTATAAGGATGGGCACGGCAACGAGTCTCCCGTAACGGCTCATATATCTGCTCCTCCAACCGTGCTCATTCTGCGAAAGCCAGGTATCCAATTTCTGTAATGTTGGTGTAGATGAGGGAGATCTACCACGCGGACTCAGTCCAGTTAACGGCTGAATCTCCTCCAGCCTAACACTTTCCAACCGTCCTGAACCCCATCGGTCGTGTCTGAGGATTGGTAGAAAAGTGAAGAAGGCGTCATCATCCGACCAGCAAAACAAACAAACCCCGTTAGCAGCGGGGGGTCGGAGGATGACGCCATGGCCAGAAGTAGCAGAGGA
>Ga0114934_10000269_pt1 | contig 32844 bp, 45 predicted proteins | sample 4SBtaG_2_FD_99695 | JGI IMG/M metagenome (GOLD analysis project Ga0114934, IMG submission 99695) | Deep subsurface microbial communities from Kolumbo volcano to uncover new lineages of life (NeLLi) - 4SBTROV10_white metaG | ecosystem: Environmental > Aquatic > Marine > Volcanic ...
CATAGAAAAATTAATTCTATGACACAAACACAAAAGTTGAAATGGATCAAAGAAGGAGATTAAGATGTCTTTAACAGATGAAACTACTGTTTATCGAAGTCAGTGCCCTCATCACGCAACAATTACCATGAAGATAGACATCAGAAAAATCAACAGTGACGGTACTCTTGATGCAGAAGTTATGGGTAATCCTCTCTTGCAAAAATATGGCATATCTACCAAAGCGCAGTTTCATGTATCAGGAAGTGACGAAGCAGAGTGTATCAATACTCTTAAGACTAAACTGGAGCAATTAAATGGCTAGATGGGAAAATGAGGACGTAAGTGATCTTAACTTACCTGATCCTGAAGCAACTACCACAGACTTTATAGGTAAAGATGGAAAATCTGTTGCAGAAACAAAAGCTTTTGCTAAAATGGTTACATCATCTCTAGGGAGCTTATACTATATAAAATATGGGCGCGGTGAGATATTAGATCCGTACCAAATAGACTCCCTTAGAACAGGTGGAAAATTATTTACATTTAAAAAAGTGTCTAAAGAAGCTTTTAGTCTCTATAATAGATACCTTGAAAGCAGAAACCGTTTATACTTTACTCGCGCACGAAGACTTATAATGGAGACCATATAATGAAAAAAGGACCCTTGTCTAAAAAGGACAAACAATTTATTGATGAGAATCTTTCTATGGGTGTTGAAGCCCTAGCAGAGAAACTGGAAAGATCAACCTCATCAATTGAAAAATATGTAGAGGATAATGACGACCCTAATCGCGGTAAGGTTCATGATCTTTTTGCCAGAAAAAAAGACAGGGGTGTTACTGTTATGACAGAGGCGGCTTCTATTGCATCTGATGATAATAAAAAAAATCAAACAGTAAGCGCACCCAAAAGATATACCAATGTAATTCATAAAATTAAGGACTAATATGATTTGCACCCAAGTCGATGGATATATGAAAAAACTAATCTGCGAAGAGCTTATGATTAGTTGGTTGATTACGTTAACAGATGGTACGAAAGTGTATGGTGACTATGATAGGCCGGGCTTTGACAACCCATGGTTAAGGCTCAAAAATCACTGTCAAGAAAATAATGTGTATCCTTCTGTTGTTGAATTACATATGTTTGGGGCGCCACGTCATGTATTTTTTGAAGACCCTAAGGGGCTTGATGGTTTAAAAGTTATGAGAGGGATCGCTAAAGATCAATCTATGGACGGAGGACATTCACAATCATTTCAAACTTTAACTGTGATTTTGTTAAAGGACAACTGTATAGAATACGATGTTTCTAAATACACTTGGCCACATAATGAATTCGAGCAGGCAATTTCAGTTAGATCAATCACACAAGACAATGTGCAAAATACAATCTTTAAAAATGACTCAACAAAAAAAGAACACCCAGAAGTACAAGAGTATCTCCACGGGATCTCCGTGTAGCGCATCGCAATATGCTGCCGAAATGGTGTGCATCAGAAAAAGAGAGCGTGATAATGCTGGTAGTTTAGAATATAAATTCTGGAGCAAGTCACACAAAGATGAATATCAAATACAAATACGGGCGGCTTCTAAGTTAATCAAAAAATACGGAGAAAAGGCACTACTTCACTATCTAAATAGCCCTAATGGAAAGAATGTATTTTCATTGGGGTTTTTGCATCAATCAGGAAAATTTGTATTAATTATACGTTTTGTTGACACGGGAGTGTCTAAGTCATCCAAGATAGTAGAAGCGCAATCTAAGAAAGACAAAAAAGTAATTGATGTCCCCGAGGCAATAGAGTATAAACCTAGAGCAGCCCGAAAACAAAAAAATCTTTTTTCACAAATTAGGAATATAGAAGATGGCAAAAAAGAAAACACCTGACTACTTATCTAAGATCATTAAAGAGCACGGCAATATCATTACCAATGGTATGGATATACTGACAGAAAAAAAGAGCTACAAAGCTGTATCAATTAGTCCAGCAATAGATATCGCACTAGGTGGTGGCATTAAAGAGGGCTCATGGTTTATGTTAACGGGTGATCCTAAGAGTGGTAAAACTACTACCGCTATGCAGTTGGCGGCTAACTGTCAACAGGAAGGTCGTCCTGTTATTTATTTAGATGTAGAGGGACGCATTAAAGATATGAATTTTGAAGTGCGAGATCTCGATCCTAATAAAATGGAAATCATTCACCCTGAAGATAAGCCTTTGTCTGCTGAGGTCTTCTTAGAAGTGGCCCACAAGCTCATGACAGATCCTGAGAACCATGGTGCGCTTCTGGTTATAGATTCTATTTCATCACTATTGCCAGAAAAAGAACTGGTAGGTGATATGACTCCGGGGCGCGCTGGGCTTCCTAAGTTATTGTCTATCTTTACCAAGAAGATGGGACAAATTCTTCCTCGTCAACGTGGCATCATTGCTTGTATTACTCATTACATTGCTAATACAGCAGGTTTTGGTGTAGCTAAGATGGCAGATGGTGGTAATAAAATTCAATATCAAGCTGACACAAGAATGGAAATACGACATGGTGGAGATAAAATCTCTGCCATTACCCCTTGGTTTAATTCTAACAAAGAGAGGATCGGTCAGGTCGTTAATTGGAAGGTGATATGTTCTTCTATGGGTTCACCGGGGACTCAAGCTCAGAGCTGGATTAGATACGGACACGGTATAGATAAGGTACAAGAAATTCTGATGTTGAGTCAGGATTTGGGTATGATTGCTAAAGCTGGCGCATGGCTAACATGTGAATTTATAGTTGACCACAAGGAATTGGCCAAAGAAATAAATCCAGCAATCAATGTTGAGGATAATGAAGCTTTATTAAAAGCGTTCAAGTTTCAGGGGCAAGATAAGCTCTATACATTTTTAGCAGATAATCCTAAGTTAGTATCAATTCTAGAGAAAAGTATCAAGGAGATGTTGTAATGTGTCACCACACCCATGCTCACCTAGTAGATAGCCATTATTTTTGTGACCATTGTAATGATAAAATTGATAGAGATATTTATGAAGCGGTTAATCAAATTCCATCGAAACGCTTAACACAAAAAGAGCAGGATGAGATTCGATCCGACGCCAATAAAATAGATGCGTGGGAAAATGCGCCAATGGTAGAAACTTAATATGCATATATATGGTCTTGATGGAAAAGAATATTCATGGAACCCTTCGGTTGCACAGGCTAAATGTGCGCAACGATCTAAATTACATACCAAAGCCAAGAAATTGCTTGACGATCTATTTCCACATGATATAATACTAGAAGAGGTTTCTTTAGTTGGAAGTAAGACCCAAATAAGGCGCAGTACTTTACGTGCAGACTTTTTTATACCCAATAGAAATTTAATTATTGAAGTACATGGTGAGCAACACTACAAATTTAATCCATTCTTTTTTAAAAGTAAGTTAAGTTTTTATAAGGCTAAGGGTCGTGATACAGACAAGAAAGAATGGTGTGAGCTTAACCATATTATATTAGTAGAATTTAACTACAATGAGGACATTGATGAGTGGCGAAACAAAATTAAATGAATTTATAGAAGCTATTGAGGTGTGGAAGTCCTCTAAACAGCTTCCACCCATCAGAGAAAATGATAACATAAATAGATTATTGGAACTAAAATCGGCAGACATTAGAAAGCTCACATCTGAAGATAGAGCATCTGGCGCATACGAGCTGTACATATATGCTGAATACTTACAGCAAATCAAAACCAAAGAAAAAATAATATTAGACTGGGCAGAAAGTAGTATTTGGTATATAATTGCAGATAGGGTGTCACAGTATGGTGACAAGTATACCAAGTGGCAAGAAAAATACTACTCAGCCGTGAAGGAAAACCCATTAGCCTCAGAGGTTTTCAAAATTAAAAATCACGCAGAAGCCCGTGTTAAAACATTAGATGGTACAGTTGATAGGGTACAAAGAATGGCAGAGATACTAAACAATTTATCTAAAAGGAGATAAGTGTGAGCAAAATTGATGAAGCTAAAAAGCTCCTAAAAAAAGCGATTGAAATAAACGACGCTGAACTAATATCTATAGCTAACAAACTTTTAGAAGAAGAGTCATCTTCACCCGACGAGCGTGTCGAATCGTTCCTAGCCACAAGGTTGGTTAATGGAAACGATGATAGTTTTTTATCCCCAATCATGAACGAAGATAAGCCTAATAACAAAACAGTTCCAGTAAATGAGGTGGGAAAGCGCGTTAACCAATTCCATGATGACGGATCTGATGCTAAAGATATTAACACTCCTGACTTTGAGCCTACCGCGCGACAAAGAGAACCATTTCAGCAGGTTGAGCTAAAATGTCAACAATGTGGACAAATGACATCAATTAATCCCACCCATAGACGAGAGTATTACGTTTGTGATAAGTGCATTAGATCAAAAATGAGATAGGATATATGAAACGGAAAGCTTTAGAGGATCTAGCAGCTGAACGAGCGGTATTAGCAGGTTTGTGTCAATATGGTCTAGATTGTTATCTAGAAATAGATTTTATTGACGCTACCCACTTCAGCAATGAAATGAACCAGATCATATTTCATTGTGTACATAAAGCCATTTCAGAAAATGCTAAAGTAGAACTAGCTTCTATATTGTCAGCCGCTAATAATCTTGGCCTCTATGAAGCCATTCATAACCCAGATGAAATAGCATTTGTTAGATCTCTTTTTAATTTTCCAATCCATAAGGAAAACGTTACCTCTCATGCTGCTAAAATCGCTAAAATAAAATTAGCCAGAGATCTAAAGCAAACACTTAAAGCATGTGAAAAAGAATTAAATTCTGTTACTGGAGAAGAGGATCTGATTGATCTTATCTCTAAGGTGGAAGAGCCAATTCTCGATGCTACTTCAGAAGTGTATCAATCCTCTGATAAACAAACAGAAATACTAGGTAGTGACATTGATGACTATCTAACTTATCTATCTGAAAACATATCTGACACAGTAGGAATTCCTACTGGATTTGATAGATATGATATGTCCATTGGGGGCGGTCTACGTCGTAAGTGCGTAGATCTTATTGCTGCCCGACCCAAGATTGGTAAGTCTATGTTCGGTGATGCTGTGGCGCTTAATGTATCCAGTAAGCTAAACATACCAGTGCTAATGCTAGACACAGAAATGTCTAAAGAGGATCACTTAAATCGCATGCTGGCTAACCTAAGTGGTGTAGAGATTAACAAAATTTCTACAGGCAAATTTAATGAAAACGAAATAGAAAAAGAAAAGGTTCACGACGCTGCCGAAAAACTAAAAAGCATCCCATATCACTACATTAGTATTGCTGGTCAAGCATTTGAACATATTATTGGGGTTATGCGCAAATGGATCTATCAGCATGTGGGTTTTGACGAGGGTGGCAGAACTAAAGATTGTTTAATAGTTTATGATTATCTTAAGCTAATGGGATCTGAGGGCATTACTAATGCTATGCAGGAATATCAGGTTCTTGGATTTCAGATCACCAAGCTACATAACTTCTGCGTTAAGTATGATGTGCCGTGTTTAAGTTTTGTGCAGCTTAATAGGGATGGTATCACGAGGGAATCTACTGATGTTGTTTCTGGGTCAGATAGGTTGATTTGGTTATGTACAAGCTTCTCTATATTTAAGATGAAGTCAGATGAAGAAATAGCCGAGGATTCTATTGAACATGGAAATAGAAAATTAGTTCCCGTAGTGGCGCGACATGGATGTGGCTTAGATGATGGAGACTATATTAGTGTAAAAATGTTTGGAAACATTGGTAAAATTGAAGAAGATGAAACCCGTAATGAGATACACCAAAATGCAAGATCAAGATCAGAAGGATTTGAAATACAAGAAGAGATTGACGAAGACGCAGATAGTTAACATATGCAATCGACTATTTGAAAAACTACCTTCGTTATTAAAATTTCTTCAAGTAGAATATATGGAATTTCCTAACAGATATTCTTTTCCATGTCCGGTACATGGTGGTGATAATCCTGAGGGATGTAGCATCTTCACAGATGGAGATTCTTCTAAAGGCAACTGGAGCTGTTGGACACAGCACTGTGAAGAGGATTTTACTAGTAATCTATTCGGTTTTGTGAGAGGCGTAATGGCGCGCAATAGAGGCCAAAAGATATCCCTTAATCAGGCTGCTGATTTTTGCCTAAAGTTTCTCGATGTAGAAATAGATAATCTAGAAGCTATAGAAGAGCCACAAAATAAAGATGTTAAATTACTAGAAATCTTTGATAAACAATTAAAGAGAACCAGTAGTGATGTTAGTCGGGAGTCCGTTAGATCTCGAATACAAATACCAGCACCATACTATATTAATAGAGGATTTTGTCCAGAAACACTAGATTTATTTGATGTGGGCGCGTGTCTTGAAAAAAATCGCCCAATGTCTGGAAGAATTGTTGTACCAATTTACGATGAAGACTATAATTACGTAGGATGTGTGGGGCGTGCTACACAACCTGAAATACAACCAAAATGGCTTCACAGTAAAGGTTTTAAAAAAGCTTACCTGTATGGATTACATTTAGCTAAACCTTACATACAAGAAAGTCAAACGGTTATTTTGGTAGAGGGACAAGGAGATGTTTGGAGGATGCATGAAGCGGATTATAAAAATTGTGTTGGTATTTTTGGCTCTAGTATTAACGACGACCAGTTATTATTATTAGAGCAAAGTGGCGCTCTCAATTTAGTAATATTAACAGACTTTGATACAGCGGGCCAAAAGGCGGCTCAACAGATCATAAAGAAATGCGGAAGAAGATTCAATTATTACCGTCCCGTGCTATCTACTAAAGATGTGGGCGATATGGATATTGATACCATTCATCAAGAATTAAAACCCCAACTTCAAGAGGTTAACTTAGTATGACAACTAAAATTTTAGCTTTTGCTGGCCACAAACAATCAGGAAAAAGTACCAGCTGTAATTTTTTACACGGGTATCAATTAAGAGCACATCATATCGTAGATCAATTTGCCGTTACTGAAAAAGGTGATTTGGTAATCAATACAGCTATTATTGATTCTGAGGGTAAAGAAGAAACCAGTCAAGCTATATTGGACACCTCTAGAGATGATGTAGAATTTGCTGAGTGGGCTGCGTATAGCATGTGGCCCTATGTTAAACGTTATTCTTTTGCAGCCGCGCTCAAGCAAATAGCAACAGGTATTTTTGAATTAAAACCTGAACAGGTATATGGAGCCGAGTCGCAAAAAAATAGTAAAACATGGTTTAAATGGGAAGATATGCCGGGTGTAATCACTGATATTAAATTGACAAAAAAGCCTGATATTAAAAAACTAATTGATACCGGAGCGCTAAAATATCACAAGCCCGGAAAAATGTCAGCAAGAGAATTTTTACAATTCTTCGGAACGGATGTGTGTCGGAAAATTTATGAAGATGTGTGGCAAGCAAGACTAATGAACGATATAGCAAGAGAAGGGTCGCTCCTAGCCGTAATTGATGATTGCCGTTTTCCAAATGAAGCTGAGGCGATTCAAGATGCTGGTGGCCACATAATTAAACTGACACGAGGTAATCATAAAGATGCACATGCTAGTGAGTGCGCCCTCGATGACTATGACAATTTTGATGCTGTAATCGATAACAAGAACATGTCGATACAGGACACCTGCGTGAAAATTATTGATGTGCTTGACAAATGGGGGTGGCTCGGTAAGGAAATAGCAAAACCTACCCCTGAAGTTCAAGAACCTAAACTAGTTGGTGGTATACATAAATTTAAAGAGGACCCATGATAGTAACATATATTAGAAGTTCGTCGTATAATAATTATGATTATTGCCAAATGCAATATTTTATAACCTATGTGTTGGGCCATAGATCTATTTCTGGCAAAAAGGCTCAACTTGGAACCATTGTCCATAAAGTTATGGAGTGCCTAGCCTCCTGTAAAAAACGCATGCAGGACAAAGAACAAAAATCTATGTCTGTAGATGATGATGCCATAGGAAAAATTAACTTTACACCTAAGAGCCTATACACCAAGACGTTTGTGTCTAAGCTACTCAAGCGTAGTTATGAATATTATTCAGATAACTGTGTTCATAATTATACTAATGCTGATTTTAAGTTTTGTCAAAAGTCGGTAGATGATGCTTTATCATATAATGATGGACAATTTGATCCACGTAAGAGAAATATAGTAGCGCCTGAGCCCCAGTTTGATATACCAATCGAAAAAGACTGGGCCAAATTTAAATATAAGATGCCTAACGGGGAAACCGTTAAAGGTCAATTAGCTATTAAGGGCACAATTGATCTTGTTACAGAAGTTTCTGATGGTGTGATTGAGGTTATAGATTGGAAAACTGGTAGGCGCTTAAATTGGGCTACCGGAGAAGAAAAAACTTATGAAAAACTGATTGAAGATCCCCAGTTATTGTTGTACAATTATGCTATATCAAAACTATTTCCTGAATACGAACAGGCAATCATGTCGATATTTTATATTAGGGATGGTGGTCCATTTAGTATGTGTTTTGATAACGAAGATCAAGAAAAATTTCTAGGAATGTTAGAGAAACGGTTTAAACAAATCAAACGTAACAACTTTCCACGTCCTATTTCACAGAATAGATCTAGTTTCAAATGCACTAAGTTGTGTCATTTTTATAAAAACAAGTGGCCCGGCACAAATCAATCTATGTGTGAATATGTAGACGATCATTTGAAAGCATTGGGCGAAGATGAAACAATAGAAAAATGCACTAGAGACGGATTTAATATTGGTTATTATGAAGCGCCCGGATAGCATTAAAAGGAATTCAATATGAATCTATTAAGATTAGACAAGCTAAGCGCCAAAGCGGTTCGACAGTTATCTTCCTCGTTTGAAGATTTACCACCCACTGATCATAAGGATGGTCAATATCGGTTACGTAGATATTCTGTGATAGAGCTTATGATAGAACCCAAAGCTATTAAAGAGCTACCTGTAAGCACATTTACACAAACAGACGAATACAATAACTTCCAAGGAAACATAGAGAGACAGTTTGAAAATATCGATAAAGATACGCTAAATAGTGAGGGCATGAAGGAGCTAATTTATAGTTTTAGAATGATGAATAATCTACCTCCTACCACACTGATAGATATACATCAGATGCGTGTTGTTACATTGCCAGATGGATCTGCTGAAGTGTCTCCAGAAGGCGTCCATCAGGATGGGTATGATTTTATTTCAATGATAGGGATTGCTCGGCACAATATACAAGGAGGACATTTATTGGTTTATCTTAATAAAGATGATGAGAATTTTATCTCACTCCCCCTAGAAGATGGCCATATGGTGACACTCAAGGATGATAAACTGTGGCACAACGCAAGCCCAATTGTTGTTTTAGATAAAGGTGAGCGTGGCTATATGGATGCTTTTATTTTAACCACCAATATCAATACAAGGAATGAGTAATGCCAACTAATAATCAAGAAGCGCGGCGCATAGTAGAAATTATTAATACATTTGTCACTTTTGATACTGCTAGAAAAATTACCGCTACGCTATACGAAGAGGTGGGGCAACATACAGAAAATGAATCTTTAGCAATTAGTCTAAAAATGCTAAAAGAGTTGTATGAGGTTAATAAAGAATGATTGAGATTAAAATTACAGAAGAAATGAAACAACGAGCGTGGCGTAAGGCACGACAAATGGGCAAACTTAAGCAGTCCATTACGAAAGGTGATGGTAATATTGCTGGATTTCTAGGAGAAGAAATAGCTAATTTTATCATTAAAGGAAGTATCACCAACACTTATGACTATGATATTATTACAAGCAGGGGGATTAGATATGACGTAAAGACCAAACGATGCACCAGTATGCCCCGTGACCATTATGAATGTTCTGTAGCAGCTTTTAATACTAAACAAAAATGTGATCATTATGTGTTTGTGAGAATTGAAAACATTAGTGGAAAATGGGGGCGCGCATGGATACTAGGTTCCTATCCTAAAGATGAGTATTTTAAAGATGCAAAATTTTTGAAAAAGGGACAAAGAGACGGCGATAACTGGTTTAAAGTTAAAGCTGATTGTTATAATATACCTATTAGCAAATTAGAAAACCTTAAGGAAAAAGTAAAATGAGTGATTCTAGTCAAACTATCATTGTGGATTGTGATGGTGTCATAGCAGATAAAGAGCACGGTGGTGACTATGCAAAAGCTGGACCTTTGAAGTTTGGTATTCAGCAGGTGAATAAGCTATATGAAATGGGATATAAGATTACCCTTTATACTGCTAGATATGGAGATAGAGAAAAAGGTAATATACACAAACAGTATGAACGGGGATATCGAGAATGGACTGACTGGTTAGCTAAGCACGGCGTAAAATATCATCATGCATTCATGGGAAAACCAGCGGGTGTAATGTATATTGATGATAAGGCTGCGCGCGTGGAAAACGATAGTCAGGAGGGGTGGTATCAAGTGTGGCGTGAGGTGCATGAACTTGAAGGTAAAGACCAATATGGAAATAGAAAGTAAAATATGGTAGCACTACTTGAAGACATCAATCAAGAATTTCATATGGGTAACATGTTTACCCTTAATGTTGCTAGTGAACTGTGTCAACTATTAGATAGTAAATACAGGGTAATAGTTAAATATGACAATCAAGAATTGCCAATTTATGACGATGGTAGATTCAATGTGGTTATTAGCACTTCTAGAGAAACGCATGATTACCCGCATGAATTTTTTAGAGATGATGTGCTTGTAATATTTCAACACTATTATATGCTTGACCAATGGGATCACCCATGGTACAATCCTTTGGTATACCCGCTTCCAATTGGTACATTTGTTGAAGGGTTCGACGCTAAATTGATTAAACCAATGGCTGAAAGAGAATATGATTTTTCCTTTATAGGACAAATACCACATACTGGAACTAGAGATTGCTTTAAACGGCATTTGGATGAACTAATGGAAACTAGTGGAGATAAGTTTAAATATTTTGTAAGGTATACCGATGGCTTTAAGCAAGGTCTAGATACTGGTGAATATCTAGATCTACTTGGAAATACAAAAATATGCTTGTGTCCACAAGGGGCTTATAGCTCTGAAACGTTTAGATTTTTTGAAGCAATTATGATGGGCGCTATTCCTATGGTTGAAAATCTTCCTAAGTTATGGTATTATGAGAATGCGCCCTTCATAAAAAGCAAATGGATTAAACTAGAAAAATCTCTATGTCTATTTTTAAACGCTTTACAAACAGAAAAATCTCGCAATATACTATATAGAGTAGCGCAATATGCTCAAACTGTACTCAATCCCAAATCTTTAGCGAGTTCGCTCAAAGAAAAAATCGATATAAGGCATCAAAAAGAGGCTGCCTCTAGATCATATCTTGAGAATGTAAGAAAAACTATTCAGGAAGTTAAACTGTAATATGAATTGGCTACCAATAAATTGTAAAACTCATTTTAGTTTGCTGAAAGGATTCTGTAAACCATCTACTTTAGCGGCTAAGTGTAAAGAGTATGGCTACAAAGCTTGCGCAATTACAGACTTTAAAACTGTCTCTGGCGCTGTGGATTTTCACCAAGCTTGTCGTAACAATGAAGTCAAACCATTAATAGGATGTGATTTTGAAGATTATATGTTGATTGCAAAAAACAAAGATGGGTGGTTTGATCTCATAAAACTTGTAACTATATATCATATTGACCCTAATATTGACACCTTAAAGAAAATAGGCGCACATGGAAATTTACTTTGCGTCAGTTTCAATGATGTATATAAAAATCTATTTGGGAACAATTTTATAAAGTATGATTATAATAATCATAAAGTGTATTACGTAGAACGTGATGACGCTGTTCCCCATAGAGTGCTATTGTGTTCTGGTATGAAAACAACCCTCCCAAAAACACAAACAAAAATAAGAAAAGATGAGGATATTGAAAATAAAGAATTCTTTACTTGTGATGACTTTTTTTTACCTACCCCCGACACCGTTGTCGATAATGAGGAAGACATCAAGTTATTGAATCGTATTTCAGATCTCTGTGAAGATTATGAGGTTGCTGAAAAACCTATGCTCCCAACTTTTAAATGCCCTAAGGGGTATGATGAAAACGAATACCTGAAGGAGCTATGTCGACACGGGTGGAAAAGCAGGCTCATAACATCTGGTAAAGTTTCCAAAAAAGAAGATGAGGCTAATTATTTAACTAGAGTTAAAAATGAATTTGAAGTTATTTTTAAAGCTGAATTATCTGGGTATTTTCTGATTGTTCAGGATATAGTTAATTATATAAAGGATCAAGGTTGGCTCGCTGGCCCCGGTAGAGGTTCGGCAGCCGGTTGCTTAGTGTCCTACCTTTTAGGTATCACAGAAGTAGATCCACTAGAGTACGGGCTGATCTTTGAAAGATTTTATAATGAAGGACGTAACACTGAGGACTATGTATCGTTGCCAGATATAGACGTTGATGTTCCAGCCGAGCATAGAGATGATGTTATTGACTATATACGTCGGAAATATAATCCAGAAAATGTATCACAGATGATCACATTTGGAAGACTTCAAGGAAGAGCCGCGCTAAAAGAAGTGTTACGCATTAACGAGGCTGTTTCATTTTCAGAAATGAATGAAATCACTCAACATATCCCTAACGAGGCTGATATTTCAGATCAATTAGAGCTTTCAGATGAAAAGTCTATTATAAAATGGACACTAATAAACGATGGTGGTGATCTAAAAAAATGGTGTAAAATAAATGAAGATGGCACATTAGATGGTGAACTTTCTAATTTGTTTGATCAGGCCATTAAAATAGAAGGCACCAACAAATCTCAAGGAAAGCATGCAGCCGGTGTTATAATTTCCCAACACAAGTTAAAAGATGTGTGCCCAATGGTTAAAGATAAAAATGGAAATTTGATCGCAGCTTTTGAAATGAATGATTTGGAAAGTCAGGGTCATGTAAAATTCGATATTTTAGGTATTGATCTACTAAGTAAGATCATGGATATTCAACTTAATTAATGGAGGTCACAATGGATGCCACAGCGGAAGACTATAAATCTGTAATTTTTTCTGGATGCGCAGTAGAATATATGGATATTTCTATTTGCAATTTAAGAACTTACTTGTCCCGTAGTGGCATTGATCGCGACTTAGGGTATCAAGTGTGGTCAGATAAACATAGTTGTTACAGCATATATAAAAATATTGATGACGCTGTAGAAAAATTTATTTCACTCAAAGGACGTAAAGTATGAATTATAGAGACATTATAGTATTTGACTTTGAGACCGGTAGCGCTAACCCACATACAACACAACCCACACAAATTGCTGCAATTGCGATTCATGCACGTAAGCTACAACTACAACCGGGGGGAACATTTAATAGTGAAATGCGTCCTATTATAGATGACGATGAAGCAATTAAAGCGGGCGTTGCTCCTCTTGAGGATGAAGCTCTGCGCATCACTCGTAAAAACAGAACAGATTTAGCAAAAGCGCCGCTCCCCAAAACAGTATGGAAAAAGTTTGCAAAGTTTTGTGATAAATACAACTTTAAAAAGACCAGCTATTATGCCCCCATTGCAGCGGGATATAATATCAATAACTTTGATATGCCTATTGTTCAACGAATGTGCGAACAACATGGGCCTCTAGACAACAAGCGCGGCGAACAGAAGATCTTCAACCCAATTTTTACCATAGATGTTATGCAGCATATCTATTGTTGGTTTGAAAACAATCAGGATGTTAAGGGTTACAGTATGGATTATTTGAGAGATTATTTTGGGATGGATAAAGAGAACGCGCACGACGCATTGCAAGACGTAAAAGATACAGCCAATCTTTTAATCAAATTCATGCGGCTTCAGAGAAGTTTATTGAAGAAAGTAAAATTTGAAAAATCTTTTGGAGACAACAAACTGTATGTTTGATCTATCAAACTTGCATGATGACGATGTTTGGGATTTGATATGTGAGGGTTACACAAAGGGTGTGTTCCAGCTAGAGTCGCAGCTTGGGAGATCGTGGGCCAAAAAGGTTCGTCCCAAAAACATTAATGAATTAGCCGCGCTCATATCACTAATCCGTCCGGGATGTTTGAAAGCATTTACGGACGGTAAATCTATGACACAGCACTATGTTGACCGAAAAGCCAACATTGATCCTGTGACTTATCCTGACGAATCTCTAGAGCACATTCTTGAAGAAACCTATGGGGTGCTCGTATACCAAGAGCAATCTATGATGATCGCTCAAGAGTTGGCTGGGTTCACTCTTAAAGAAGCAGATTCGCTCCGTAAGGCCATCGGAAAGAAAAAGGCTGGTTTGATGTCAGAGGTTAAAACAGCCTTTCTGGAGGGCGCTGAGGAGCGTGGAATTGTCACCAAAGAAGTGGCAGAAGAAATCTTTTCATGGATCGAAAAATCTAACCGTTACGCTTTCAATAAATCTCACGCTGTGAGCTATGCGATTAACGCATACTGGAGCGCCTATTGTAAGTTCCACAAGATGGTGGCCTTTTATGTGGCATATCTAAATCACTCTGAAAGAAAACCAGATCCACAAAGAGAACTCAAAGAACTAATTATGGATGCTAAAATAGCCGATATAGAAGTATACCCTCCTCGACTACAGCATTTATATACAAATTTTATATCAAAGGAAGATAAGATATATTTTGGGTTACGTCACACCAAACATGTAGGCCAAAAGGAGTGTGAAAAAATAGAGCAAATATCAGAAGATATTGCAAACTATACATGGATGGACGTGCTGATAAACATTATATATAAAGGTAAAATAAACAAAAGAGCTGCAATTGCGCTAATTTCAATTGGTGCTTTTAGTGGTGCTAACAATAAGAAACATCGAGAAAAAATGCTTTATGAGTTTGATAGCTGGAAAGATCTCACGGCTAAAGAACAGGCTTATATTGCAGAAAATTATAAAAGTTCCGATAGCCTGTCGGAAGCCATAGGAAATATGGTACAGGATTCCAAGATCAATAGCCGTAGACTAACAACGGTAGTGGATATTAAACAAATGCTGGATAAGCCACCCCACGATCTAACCGATAGCGTGAACTCAATAGCAGAACATGAGGAAAAATATATGGGGTGCGCTCTTACTTGCAGTAAGATTGACGCTATTGATGCTAATTTTTCAAATTCTTTGTGCAAAGATGTGGCTCGTGGTACTATAAAAGGTAAGTTAAATTTAATCGTGCAAATAAACACAGTAAGACCATATAAAACTAAAAGAGGTAAAAATCCCGGTCAGTTGATGGCATTTATTTCAGCCGAAGATGGTAGTGGTGTTCTAGATTCTATTACAGTATTTCCCGAATGTTATGAAAAGTATCGCGATCTTCTGGTCGAAGGGAATACGGTTTTTATACAGGGCGAAACATCAAAAAAAGAAAACACTTCAGTCATAATCAATAAGGTAAGTCAAGTATGAATAAATGTCATTTTGTGGGTAGGTTAGTTAGTGACCCCCATTTAGTCAAAACAAATAATACCCACTTAGTAAAGTTTACTTTGGCTATAGAAGACCACCGTCGTGATAAAGATGGTAGTAAAAAGCGCCGCGTAGATTTTTTAAACTTTGAGGCTTGGGCCACAGCTGCTCAAACGATTGACACACATGCTAGTAAAGGGGATTTTATGGCAATTGAATCTATTGCTAGGCGTCAATCTTTTAACCAAGAATCTGAAACAGTGTCATTTAGGGTAACAAATTTTAAGATTTTCAATAACAATAAGCTGAATGAAAATAATGAAGAATAAAAAAGTATTATTTTGCTCTGAAGCATCATGGTTGAGTACAGGGTATGCTGTATATACTAAAGAAGTATTATCTAGATTGCGCCAAATAGATGGTCTAGAGGTAGCTGAGTTAGCCTGTTATGTAGACCCCACTGATGTTAATATTCCCAATGCGCTATGGAAAATTTATCCAAATAAACCAGCGCCCGGTGATGCTGCATATGATTCATATAAAGGAAATGTCACAGCTCAATTCGGAGATCAAACATTTAATGCTGTGATGCTGGATTTTCAGCCTGATATAGTTATGGATATTCGTGACTGGTGGATGATTGAGTTTCAACAACGTTCCCCTTTTAGGGATTTCTTTCACTGGGCTATTATGCCCACGGTAGACGCTCTACCACAAGCAAACCAATGGATTAACACTTTCGCCACCGCTGATTCAGTGTTTGCATATTCGGAATTTGGAAGAGATGTTATGTTACATCAATGTAACAATATGAATTTTATAGATATAGCGTCTCCGTCTGCGAGTCAAAATTTTCAACCAGTATCCAATAAGCAACAGCATAAGCTTGATATGGGTGTCTCTCCTGAGTCACTAATTATTGGAACCGTTATGCGCAATCAAAAACGTAAGCTTTATCCTGATCTTTTGAGATCGTTTCGTATCTTCTTAGATCAAGTAAAAGATCCTAATGTATTTCTCTATTGCCATACATATTATCCAGATGTGGGGTGGGATATACCAGCCCTAATTCATGAAAATGGTTTATCTAGTCGTGTGCTTATGACCTATAAGTGTAAAAACTGCCAAGATATAACGGTTGACTTTTTTCAAGATGCGATTAAGTATTGCCATAAATGTCAACATTTTAATTGCCATCTAGTGGGAATTAATAACTCAATCAGCGAACCAGATTTGGCTAGAATATATAATCTGTTTGATATATATGTACAGTATGCCAATAGCGAAGGCTTTGGAATGCCGCAATTAGAAGCCGCAAACTGTGCAATTCCAGTCATATCTACATATTATTCTGCCATGCAATCAGTGGTAGATAATATTGGCGCAATTGGAATTCCTCCTTTAGGTTTTTATACGGAGTGTGAGACTGGGTGTAATAGGGCTGTTCCAAACAACGAGCTTTTTATTAATACATTGATAAGCCTACATAAAGAGAAATATAAATTGCCAGACATTGGTAAGGAAGTTCAAGAAAAGGCTATTGCAAATTATAACTGGGATAAAACTGCTGACGCATGGGCTAAGCGTATTATGTCACTAGAACAAAAAGACCCATCTACTACATGGTTATCACAGCCACAGATTAGAGAACCGGCTACAGAAGTTCCTGCGCAGATCACATCTATTACAGATAAAGTTAATTTTATTTTTGAAAACATACTATATAAGCCACAATGGATAGGAAATTATCTATGGAAACGTGTTCTACGAGATCTCACGTTTGGTTATCGGTGTGAAAATCTGACTAAGGATTTTTATTTTAGTGAATCTCATGTACAGTCCTACAGTGGCAACACACCATTTTCAGTAGATCAGGCGTGTCAAGAGATGATCAACTTTAGAAACCAGATCAATCGATGGGAAGAGGCACGACTTCAAATGATGCAACAAAAGGGAATGTAATGAAAGTATTGTACATAGGACATTATAAAGATGGTACCGGCTGGGGTAATGCTGCTATCAACAATATATTAGCGCTTGACGCAGTAGGCGTAAAAGTCGTGCCACGAGCTATTACGTTTGAAGCTGAGGCAAAACCCTACCCCGATAGAATTAAAGATTTGGAACAAGACTCTATAGAGGAATGTGACGTTTGTGTACAGCATACATTACCTCATTTATATTCCTATGATTCTAATTTTACAAACATAGGATTTATAGCCAGCGAAACTAATCATTTTAAAGATAGTTGTTGGCAACACTATGCAAATCTAATGGACGCAATATGGGTACCCACCTCACACACTAAGGGCGCATGCCGCATGAGTGGTATCACAGTTCCCGTCCATGTGGCTCCCCACTCCCTTAATGTTTCATCCTATGGAAAAATGACAGAAGGAAATAAAATTCAAGAGCTGGAGCACACATTTAATTTTGCTTTTATTGGTGAGTTTATAGAACGTAAAAATATTCAAGCCTTAATAAGAGCATTTCATACTGAATTTGATCTTGCTGAACCAGTTAATCTATATATTAAAACTTCACAGCAGCCATTAGAATATATACAGAATTATTGTCAGCAAATTAAAAACGGCTTGAAGATAAGAAAAAGATACAAGGAAGAAATTATAGTATGTGGACATCTAAATAAAGAAGATTATGTGTCAGTTTTATCACAGTGTCATTCGTTTGTGATGCCTAGTAGAGGAGAGGCGTTTTGTATTCCAGCCCTAGAAGCAATGGCTCTCGGTATCCCAGTTATTCATACCAAAAACACAGGGATGGATGACTTTTGTATTGGATCAGCTGTGGAATCTATGGAGGTACCATGTGTGGGAGCTGTTTCTACTTTAGCTAATTTATGTACTGCTAATAATAGATGGTCAGAAATTGATGTCGCAGAATTAGCGATTGCTATGCGTAATGCATATATGAAATGGAACACAGAATCAGCACAAGCACAGCGCAAGGAAGCTATTAAAAAAGCTAAACTATATAGCCACCAAAAAATAGGAAAACAACTAAAGGAATTATTGCATGACAGCTAATGCTACACCGATGGCAATTAGATCTATACTTCGTCGTCAACAACGACAAGAGCCATTAAATATATTAACATTTTGCACCCATGAGAGATATGAGCAAAAGCTATGTCAGACAGGGCATAATTTTTATGCTATTAATTATGGAAAAGAGTGGGACACTGATTATGGAAAAATTCCCGAAAACTATTATATCGTTAGAGAGGTCCCATCTTATATAAACTTTGATTTAATTTTATGTCATACCGCCTGTGATCGACTCGGTATAGCTTATAATATTAGAGACGATTTCAATATACCTATTCTATTACACATGCACACGCTGCCCGACATTAGAAGCGATGTGACCACACAAATAAACCAATTACAAGAAGCTGCCAGCAATGTAGATCACAAGAATTTTATTTCTGAATTTAGCATGAACGCATGGGGCTACACTTCGCAAGGCGCATCGTTTATTGAACACGGTATAGAAACAGACTTTTGGAATATCGATACCGAAGCTGAACGTGAAAATGTTTGTCTATCGGTTGTAAATGATTGGCCAAACAGGGATTGGTGTTGTGGATGGGAACTATGGCAACACACTATAGCTGTTAATACCGAAAACATGCTCCCAGTTAAGGTGTGTGGTAAAAGCCCCGGCTTATCAGAGCCTGCACAATCCATAGAACATCTTCGGCAAATCTATCAAACATCTAAAATATTTTACAACACTTCACTACATTCACCAGTGCCCACCTCTTTACTGGAAGCTATGTCATGTGGATGTGCCGTTGTATCAACTGCAACATGTATGATTCCAGAAATAATAGAACACGAGAAGAACGGACTCATATCTAATGATCCAAATGAACTTCGTCAATTTCTAGAGCGCTTACTTCAAGATGACGATCTTGCCAGTGATCTTGGAAAAGAAGCTAGAAATACTATGGTAGAAAAATACAGTCTACAAAGACATGTGGATAATTGGAACAAACTATTTTATGACACTATCGCGGCCTACAAGGATTAAACTATGAAAGTATATCTATCGCCACAAAAACCAGAAGAAAACTATAATGCATGGATTTCTAATATAGCTACACTTGATGGACAAGTGCTAGATAGTGAAGCTACTCAGATTATTGCTGATCAATTTTTATCCATGTTTAATTATCATGAGGTCGATCAGATTATATCTAAAGTGTCAAGAAAGATGAGATTGGGATGTGAATTAACTATCATTGAGCCAGACTTTAATTTAATATCGCAGCAATATACTAGAGATGATTTCTCATTAGGGGATATTAATAAAATTCTTTTTAATGGATCTTATATCAAGAGTGTTTTAAATCTAGAAGAAATTGTTAATAGACTACCAGCTCATAATTTAAGTATCTCTCAAAAATCTTTTAATAATCAGTCTGCACAATTGATCATAAAATGTAGGAGAGAGTCATGATAACTACATCGTGTAAAGGGTGTGTCTTTGCGACCTATACTGATAAACAACAATCAGGATGCCAATTGGGGCGCGCAGACAAGCTGATATATGAAACTGATGAAGATGGCCATTATATGGTACAACATTTTTGTAACACATACCGTCCCGAAGAGTGGCTCAAAGAATTATCATTAGATGATTATGAAGCTCGACACGATGTGGCTCTTGAAGAAACAATACCACGAGTAGGATTTTTTATCATATTTGATCCAACACATGAAATCGGACAACTTAGAATAACACTAGAAGATATTCAAAACCAAACCATAACCCCGAGGTATGTTGCTGTTATCAATAGTAAGGTAGAATATAATCCCGAAATTCAAGCAATGTTTAAAGAAATGTTTAATATGGAAGATACTATGCATCATATAGTGCAAGTATCGGAGATGCCAGAGAACCACAATTTTCTGATCGATGAAGCATTTACTCATGCCAAAAATGGATGGTTATATATAAACTATTCTAACGAAAGAATAGACAGAGAATTAATATCTAAGATGCATACTCGTATTAATTTTAATATGAAACCATTGGTAATTGTAAAACCTTATGAAGGTATTAAGGGGCTATTATTTCAAACATCTTTATTTAAACTATTAAATGGAAATAAAACAAAAGTACACCATGATCAAACTGTTGATAATAGGCTATTCTTGGAAAAGGTAGAAGGGATGCCTAAAGATAATTCTGAAACAATTACCACATGGAGTCAGTTTAATGAAGCCTAATGTTGCAATTATTATAAGCAATTACAATTATGGCCCCTATGTAATAGAGGCTATCGAGAGCGCTATTAATCAAACGTATACCGGACCATTACGGGTGTATGTGCTTGATGACGGTTCATCTGATGATTCGTGGGAAAAGATATCTGCTATTACAGAAAGCGGATGGGGTGTAGAAGAATTGGACACTAAATATTATAAGGGTCCAATTGAAAGACGGCAAGGTGTTAATGTAGCATCGATGACCCCTAAGGATAATCTTTATGCCTATAAAATCAATAACTCAGGAGCGAGCACGGCGCGTAATGTAGCCATGTGGGAGGCGTGGGAATGGAGTGATATATTTGGTATACTGGACGCAGACGATCTGTATAAACCAAATAAAGTAGAAATTCTAGTAGATAAGCTAATGGAATATCCTGAAGTAGGCGTGGCCTATGCGGATTATAGAATCCATAGACAGATGGATCATCACCACTATACTAAATATGAAATCAAAAGCCCATATAGTCGAGAGCTTTTATTACAAAAATGTATTGTTCACAGTGGGTCATTGGTCAAAAAAGAATATCTAGAACAAATTATTTTACCTTTAACTTCTGAATTTTTTGACAGTCGATTGCATGGTCCGGGAAGCCAATCATTTATTGGATGTACTGAAGATTATGATCTTTGGATTAGACTGTCTAAGGTTTGTATGATAACCCATGTAGCACAACCCTTGTCCATTGTGCGCGAAACAGGACAAAATCAATCATTAAAAATGACCCCCGAAACGTTTCAGCAAAATGCACAAATCTTACAAACAAGATAAATGACTAGATTTACAAAAAAAATTACCGAAGCGCCTGCCACCAATACGCACAATAGCGTAGCTATAGCTATTTTGTCTGCTGGTATTGGTAATAGAATTAAGTCATATGAACCAAGAAGTCTACTTAAGATTGGTAATAAGACTCTAATTGAGCACCAAATATCAGTCATAAACAACTCTTTCCAATTTCCAGAAATTGTTGGGGTGTTTGGTTATTCAATAGATAAAGTTATTAAAAGGATTCGTGGTCAGATACGCATAATAGAAAATCAGCTATATCAAGATACCAATACAGCCGAAAGCTTACGTCTGGCATTTAATAGCACCACTAAAGAAAGTTTATTATTTTTACATGGTGACTTATATTTTAATTTAGACACGTTGCAAAATTTAGATTATAGTAAATCTTTTTTATTGATGGATACTAAAAATAGCCTGAATGATAAAGAGGTAGGAGTAACAGTATGCGATAATAAAGCTACAATATTATCATATGGGCTTCCTGTTAAGTGGTGTCAGATTGCATATATCACTGGGCGCGAATATAAGATATTGCGACACATATTTCAAAAATTTAATTCAAACCAAAAGAAAATGCTATCTTTTGAAGTCATTAATCATATGATCACCATGGGCGCTGTTTTTCATTGCTATGAACCTAGTGATATGTTTATACTAGAGATAGATTGCATAAAGGATATTAACTATGAAAATTTTAATCAGTAGTGACGGCAAACACGCTCACTACTATCAAAGGATGGCATGGGCAACAGCGTTTGCAGACTCAGATTTTCAGGTAAGCATGTGGGACTGTAAAAATATTTCAGCTTTTGATGTGTTTGATACATTTGAACCCGATGTGTTTTTAGGACAATCATATAATCTTGATGCATCTCTATTAAAATGTATCTATGAGCGCCCTCACTTAAAGGTGGGACTAAGAGCTGGAGACTGGGGTGACCATGAAGTAATTGTAGATAAAGATATATATAATATACTTTACTGTTCCCAAAAAGAAAAAGACATTCTTAAAAAATTAAAAGATGAAACAGGTAAACCAGATTTTGTACATATACACTATGACGCAGAAGCGATTAAAGTGACACATAACCACTTTAAATCCATTGGTATTAAACCTATATCTCTGATGATGTGCGCCGACACGACAGCATATAGTGATCCTCAATATGATCCAATGTTAGATTGTGATATTGGATTTGTTGGTGGGTATTGGCCATATAAGGGGCTTGTTATAGACCAATACTTAACACCCCTTCTAGATCCCCCCACTTATAAGGTAAAGATATTTGGTAATCAAATATGGCCCGTTAATCAATACTGTGGTCTCATAGGCGACAACGATGTGAAAAACCTATTCGTGTCTGCTAAAATTTGTCCTAATTTAAGTGAACCACACGCTCAAGAATTTGGTATAGATGTAAATGAGCGCATCTTTAAAACACTATATTCAGGTGGGTTTTGTGTCTCCGATAAGGTTGACTCTTATAAAATGTTTGGAGATGGTATAGTGATGGCAGATAGTCCAGAAGATTTTAGAACTAAAATTGATCACTATCTAGCTAATCCAGCTGAGAAAATTAAAATTGTAGAAACTGGAAAAAAATATGTCACAGAAAATCACACTGGGTTCCATAGGGCTGCTCAAATTATGGACGCATTTGATCTAACAAGTTTGTCAACACGTATTATGAAGGATTATAATGTCACAGTCTAAAATTATAGTTACAGGTGGTAATGGCTTTTTAGGAAAATCGGTTTGTAGATTTCTCAAGAAAGATAAACGTTATGATGTCACCCCACTTGAGGGAAAATCAAAATGGGATTTAACAAACCAGAGATATGTAGACTACATGCTACATGAATTTAGTCCAGACATTATAGTACATCTAGCGGCCCGCGTAGGGGGGATTGGAGCCAATAAAGAAAATCCCGGACTTTTCATGTATGAAAATTTAGCAATGGGAATGAATCTTATTGAGTCCTGTAGAAAATATGGCAAACTAGAAAAGTTTGTGATGGTGGGTACTGTGTGCGCATATCCCAAATTCACCAAAGTTCCATTTCAAGAAACAGATTTATGGAACGGCTATCCCGAAGAAACAAACGCTCCCTATGGAATAGCTAAAAAGGCTCTTATGGAACTATTGATGGCTTACAAAAAACAATATGATTTTGAATGTGCTAATTTGATACCGGTAAATATGTATGGTCCTCATGATAATTTTGATCCTAATATTAGTCATGTGATCCCAGCTCTAATTCTTAAGTTCGCTAAAGCTATCCAGAACAGACACGCTCCAGTAGAGATATGGGGCACGGGAACCGCAAGCCGAGAATTTTTATATGTTGATGATTGCGCAAAAGCTATCCTAAAGGCGGTAGAAACCGACACCCCACCAGACCCAATGAATATTGGCACAGGGTCTGAGATTAGAATTAAAGATCTCGTAAAAAAAATAAGCTCTCTGATGGGTTATAAGGGTAGTATTTATTTTAATTCTACATATCCAGATGGACAGCCGCGCCGATGTTTAGATACACACGTTGCTAAATCCTTACTTGACTTTGAAGCAGCCACAGATCTAGACACAGGATTACAAAAAACCGTTGAATGGTTCAACAAGAATAAGGATCAATTTGTTGATTACTTCGATCATATTCAGTAAAGACAGACCAGCGCAACTGGACCTATGTCTCAAAAGTATTAAACAGAATTTTACAGATTCTAAGCAGAATGTTGTAATATACAATAACTCACCAGATTTTGCAGACTCCTATAGAACAGTACAAAAAGAACATTCAGATGTGTTGTTTTGGCCTCAGGGCCTATCTTTATTTAAAGATATATATGCGGCTATCGCAAGCAGTAAGTATGAATATATTTGTTTTTTCACTGATGATGATATATGTTTTTCTGAAGCGCCATCTATTCCGTATGAAGCGATATTTGCTGAACCATATGTTACATGTGTGTCACTAAGACTCGGTTTAAATATATGTCAGAGATCGCATGAAGGCGATATACATAGCGACAAAATAGGGGAACATTATATTAATGGAAATATTATTTCATGGCCACGGACTTCATATTTATATGGTTCATATTGGTCATACTCTCTATCAGTAGATGGTCATATTTTTAGAAAAGAAGATATGAGAAACATGATAGATGAATTGTGTTATTTAGAATCACGATACAAATGGGGTCACACACCAAACGTATTAGAAAGTGAGCTTCAGAGATTCTGGGCCACATCTCCCAATTTTATGATAGCGCCTAAAAGTAGCGTTGTGGTCAATAGCCCAAATAATCGCGTACAGGAAAGCCACCTTAATAGATCAGGTGATGAGTATAGCGCCGATAGTCATTTTCTGTTGGGAAAATATCTAGCGGGACAGAGGATTAATCTAGATTACTTAAATTTCAATGACATAAAATGTCCACATACAGAAATCAATATTCTGGAGGGTTTAAATGATATTTGATCTGAACCAAATATGTTCACACTTCAATCTAAAAATTAAAGGGGTTTTACATATTGGGGCTTTTATTGGCGAAGAGTTAACGGCATATAGAAAATTAGGTCTTACTAATACCATTCTTTTTGAACCACAAAAACACCTATGTGAGATGGTACAAGCTAAGTGTGGAAACGGGGAACAGGTATTTAATTTGGCTCTTGGGAGCCATCCACATCAATCAGAAATGTTTATATCAAAAACCGATGGCGGCATATATCAAGGATCAGGAGCATCTAGCTCTTTACTCAAACCGAAAAAACATCTCACCGAACATCCGCATATTAGCTTTGATAATACAGAATTAGTGACAGTAGAATGCTTGGATACGGTAATGGAACAAAACAATCTCAATACCTCAGAATATAATTTTTTGAACATTGATGTTCAGGGTTATGAGCTAGAGGTTCTTAAGGGCGCTACTAAAACGTTGGAAAATATTGAAGCTATGATCCTAGAAATTAATCGTGATGAGATGTATGAAGGGTGTCCAATGGTGGAGGAAATAGATACCTTTTTAAGAGAGTACAATATTGTAAGAGCTGTAACACATTGGCAATCTGAATCATGGGGAGATGGCATATATGTCAGAACCTAAGCATTTGGTAACACTGAGCGATCATAATTATCTAATAAACGGAATATGTTTATATGAATCTTTGTGTAAGTATAGCGCTAATTTTGTACTACACTATCTATGCCTGAATGATCAGACCTATGATAAGCTCACCTCACTACAGCTACCAAATCTTAAGTGTTATAATATCACAGAACTACACAATGACCCAGACTTCAATACGCTTCAACAAAATAATTCCAGTCGCCCCATAGACACGAGCGATGGCCAGAGTCATTTTCATTGGGCTCTGGCTTCTTTTTTTTCTGGGTATTTGATGTTTAATTATGACTTACCTCATGTGTTATATATAGATTCTGATATCATATTTTATGATACGGTAGACAAAATCTTTGAGGCGGTTCATCCTAAAAGCATTGGTATAATAACCCACAAACATAATAAGTTAGATAAAGCTAATACTAACGTAGGTTACTATAATGTGGGAGTGATTTATTTTAAGAATGATGAAGTGGGAAGTAGTTGTTTAAGTTTTTGGAGAAACTGTTGTATCCATCCCAACAATAAATACTCAGCAATATTTGGATCATGTGGTGACCAGAAATACCTAGAACTATTTGATGATCTGTTTGGCGCTCAGCACGTAGAAGTCTTGTGTCGTAAGGTGGGAAATGGAGCGCCTTGGAACTTTACAATGTTTGAATTTATTGGTAACAATAAAATAATATGGCACGACCCAGAGGGCAATGTGTTACATCCGGGAGAGAGTCTAGAACAAGAACTAGTCTTTAATCACTTTAGTCATTTTACACCAAGCTACGAAGAATATAGATTCAAGTTTGATAGACATGGAGAATGGGGTCCACAGCTTCCTTCTCATGCGGGAGTAGTAGATATATATCGAGAATATTTTATTAACCTAATGAAAGTGAAACAAACATATGGACTGTAAAAAGGTAATTTTTGTACATCTACCCAAAACGGGAGGGACTCTCATTAGAGAGTATTTTAATTTTGTGAGCGCTTCACAAGATGTTGAAATCCAGCTTGGTGGAAATGGGATTACTAAAAGTGGTGTTGGAGCGCATGGTCCTATTGAAGATTTTATAGATAAAGAACAGGCTTATAAATTTGGTTTAGTTAGAAATCCATTTGACTGGTATGTATCAAGATACTTTTATTTTATTAAAAAGGGTGTTGCCGAAGGCGGCGTATCAATTGAAAATGATTGTGGTTTATATGGACATGATTTTTGCAGTAAATTTCCCACCGTTAAATCACACATTCTATATGGAATAGATAACCCCCGACTCTCAAGATTCTGGCTATCTGATATGTATAAATATATGTTTTATAATAATGATTCATTTTTTATGGACCATGTTGGTAAACTAGAAACCATTAACACTGAAATTCAGTCCTTATGGGATCATATAAGTATATCGCCCAGCCATAGTCTCGCTAGTTTCGACCAACAGACCAGCAATATGCATCGCAATAGATCAGCGCACGAACATTACTCTTCATATTATGATCAAGAAATGATAGACATTATATATGAAAAAGATAAACTCATATTTGATAAATACGGATACACTCTGTGAGGAGACTAAATATGAAAATAGCTTTTGGTATAATAGTTTTTAATGGCAATTATGTGCTACAGGAAGCTATTGAATCCATTTACCCCTTTGCTAACCAGATACTAATCGCTGAAGGGCCTGTAGGCTTTTGGCAAGAACAGGGTTATATAACTTCAGATGACGGTACTAATGAAATTATAGATAATATTTATGATCCAGACCATAAGGTAAAGATTATACATAGCCAATACAACGAAAAAGATTCACAATGCAACGCCTATATGCAATTTTTAAAACAGGATAACGATTATATCTGGAACCTAGACTGTGACGAAGTTTTTAAATCTCGTGACATAGAAACAGTTATGGGGTTGCTGCAACAAGAGCGCTATACTTCAGTAGGATTTAAAAGCCTAACTTTTTATGGTGGCTTTGATCACTACTTAACGGGATTTGAGGAAGGCGCAGAGTTTCTCAGAATCAGAAAAGTGTATCCGGGATCTTACTGGTCTACTCATCGACCTCCTACAATAGCTCATCGTGTTGATAATCCGTGGCCAGAAAAACATTTAGATTTTAATTATCTGGATGATAACTATGGCGTAAGAATGTATCATTACTCTTATGTGTTTCCAGATCAGGTGTTTCAAAAAATAAACTACTATAAACAAAAAATAAGTAAAGATAATTGTATTGATAACTATTTTAAAGAAGTTTATTTACCATGGATGGTATCAGAAAACAAAATGCTTGTGGAACAAAGGTATCGTGGACCCCATGAGTTTAAGCCTGAATATCGGGGTGACTGCTATACAGCTAAATTTGAGGGAGATCATCCCTTTATAATAAATAGCCACAGGGAAACACTTCAGAAGAAAATTGACACACAATTAAGGAATTACTTATGCACCAACACATAGACTCTTGGAAGAATTCTTCAACAGCTTTTGAGCAGCAGTTAGATAGAAACATACAAGAATTAAATGGACAGTTCCCCCCTCACTGGGTTCATTTTATAAATCATGTAAAAAATAATCCAGTCAACCGAATTGTAGATGTGGGGTGTGGCGCAGGTGTTTACTGTCATCTTGCGGAGCAAATGGGGTTAGATTATATAGGATACGACTACTCTCAACATGCAGTAGATTTAGCTATCAAGACATGGGGTGATAAATTTGTATGTAAAAACTATCAAGGATTAACACCAGAAGATATTAAAGTTGACGACTTAATAGTAGCTAATGCTCTATGTGATGTTCTTCCAAATGGGCACCACTGCTTGCAGCACTTGCTGTCACTTGAGGGACAATGTATATTAATGCAAAGGGTACGTATTACTAGCTTACCCAGTTTCTCAATGCAATACAAAGCCTACGATATAACCACATACGAATATTATCACAATACTACAGATTTATCTACCGCCATCAGTAGTCATGGGTATAACGCAACTTATCACAGGTTGTATGACGAGATATTTGATCTGGAGATTCAAAAATGGTAACAGTAAATTTTAAAGGCAGACTAGGAAACAATATGTTTCAATACTGTCTAGGTAGGATTTTAGCGGAAGCGCTGGGATATAAATTAAATTCTCCAGTCATTGAGGGGTTTGTAGGTACATATGATACAATTGATGGTATCATACCCAGCAATTATTCGATTCATCTAGAGGGACATGTTGTAGACCTAAATGCAGTCATAAATCATCCAGACAAACCACAAATAGTTTTAGATGGGTTTTTCCAGCGATATGAATATTATAGGAACCATAAAGAAAAAATAAGGGAATGGATGCGCATTCATGACTATAATATAGGACAAACAAGCAACGATATAATCGTGCATGTGCGGCTGGGAGATGATATTAATGAGTTTCACCCCGAGCACCCATACATAATGCCTATTGACTATTACGACAAAGTATTGGATAATATTGACTTTGATAGACTATATCTATGTTCTGAACCAGAGACCATTGAAAGTAAATATATCAAACAGTTCGATAAATATGACCCTATTATATTGCACGGTGATGCGCTACAAGACTTAAGGGCCATTAAATCTTTTGACAAAATTATTGTTTCTCAAAGTACGTTTTCTTGGTGGGGCGCATTTTTATCAAACGCTTCTGAAATCTATATGCCCGTACCTGTCTGTGGGCACGCGAGAAATCAGAGACGATATGTATTTCCAAATGAATGGAGCATGGCTCGACCAGATATAGCTCTATTTGTGGACGATGAAGATAGATATAAGTATGTAAAGCAATATGAAGATCGTTGGTCATTTGTCAACCTACGTGATATAGAAGAAAGATAACATGCCAGAAACACAATACTACAGTAAAGATTATTGGTATCACAATAGTGAAGCGCATGATGATGTGGATAATTATGGAGAATTATACTATGGCTACCAGATATACAAAAATATTGTGCTAAAAATAGACGATATACCAGAGAATGGTTATATAGTTGTTTTAGGTACCAATAGATGTGTGTCTTTTAATTTACTATGTGATCATTTTGGAAAAGATAGATGTATTGGTTTTGATATCCATAACCCCACTAACCATCCATGTGTCAAGGTGAAGGACTGTATGACTCTTTCAGAGGTGGACAATATACCAATCGCATTTTGCCATAATGATCTTGGTAGCTTTCCTACTACTCCCCAGCTTAAGATATATGGTCAAAAGTGGGCCGCTCCTAATATAGTAGAGGGTGGTTATTTTCTGGGGCGCAACAATCTGAATGTCGCAAAATTTCAATCGGAAGAATTGATGGAAAGTCTCAATTTTACAAATATGTATTTTAAAGACTTGTATCATAAATATAATATGATAGACTTTGATGCAAAATGTATCGAAGGACATATGCTCTCAAGGAGAAACAATGAGCGTGATAAAAACGTATGACAGTGATAAATATGATTTTGTGGGAGAGGTGGCGCGTATATTTGATGTGCCTCCAGAAGATCTACACAAGATCCATCACCTTAGAAAAGACTTGATGCCAGAATCTGAATTGAATTTTAGCAATGAAACCAAAACACACTTTCATTCTGTCTTTTATGGGGCGTTGAATTCAGTAGATGGTGCGCCGATCAAAGAAGTATACTATAGGTTTATTGAGTCTATCATAGAGCCTATTTTCAGAAGGCCGTTTTTATACCAATCATTTCCTAGTTTTAGAGTCCATATACCAAACGATCAAGCTGTGCATAAATGGCACTATGACTCAGACGAAGATCATCGACACCCAGAGTGGGAGATTAATTTTCAGATTGCCCTTACTAAGATGTGGGGCTCTAACGCTATGTGGCTAGAATCAATACCAGATCTAGGGGACTTTAATCCTATAGAAATGGAGGTGGGAGAATTCTGTATTTTTAATGGTAATAAATGTAGGCATGGTAACAAGCTAAACAAAACTAGACAAACCAGAGTGAGTATGGATTTCAGGGTTTTACCTTATGAAAAATATAATGAATCTGAGTGTCTAGAATCCGTCACAGCAAACCGAAAATTTGTTAAAGGTGATTATTATAAGCTGTACGAAAAAAAAGGAGACACATATGGCTTGGAGTGACATAAGCCTAGAGAGCTTAAATGAGGTATGGAATTTGTCTGTGTCTGGCATATGTCATGTGGGCGCACATAACGCCACCGAAATAGCAACCTATAGACAACTTTTTGGAAAAGTTCCTGTAACATTTATAGAAGCCAATAAAGATTTAGAAGACACAATTAAAGCTAGTATTTCTAGTTTTGATAATGTTGAATATAAAATAATAGCAGCTGGCGCTGAGCCGCATGTTTCGGATATGTATATAGACACAGAAGACGAAGGTACTGGACAATCTACATCTCTACTAGAGCCACATAAAGTAATAGATAGATATGGTGGGTGGCCAACATTTACCAAGTTTCACGATCCTGTTAAGGTTCAAGTTGACACACTAGACTCTATTATGGCTGGAAAACAATTTAACTTTTTAAATATTGATGTTCAGGGATATGAGCTGGAAGTCCTAAAGGGTGCCACTAAGTCGCTTGAAAATGTAGACTATATACTCTCAGAAGTAAATAAAGCTGAACTCTATAAAGGGTGTCCAATGATAGAGGATATAGATGAATTTCTTGGAAAGTTTTCCTTTTCTAGAGTAAAGTTGGAATGGTATACCGGTGGTGAAGATTGGGGTGATGCTTTATATATTAAGGGAGGGCGCTAAAATGTATGCAACCTTAGACAACATAACACAATCTTTAAACAAAGATGGTTACACTATAACCGATCCGTGGGATGTCGTAGAAGCTTTTGAAAGTAAGGTAGCTAAGTATGCCGGAAGCAAATACGCCATAGCTACAGACAGTTGTACAAATAGTTTATTTTTATGCTTGAAATATTTTAACGCTAATGGTACAATTAAGATACCAAAAAAAACATACATCTCCGTGCCACAAAGTGTGATTCATGCTGGTTGTAAAGTTCAATTTACAGACGAAGAATGGTCAGGGGTTTATCGTCTTGAACCATATCCAATAGTAGATAGCGCCACCAGATTTACAAAAGATATGTATATTCAAGATACTTATCAATGCCTATCTTTTCACATAAGAAAAATACTACCTATCGCCAAAGGTGGTATGATTCTCACAAATAGTAAAATGGCATACGACTGGTTTAAATTAGCAGAATATGAGGGAAGAAATAGACGTGTGCCTCATGATGAAATGCTGTCACCAGCCATGATGGGTTGGAATATGTATATGCCACCCGAACAAGCGGCGCGTGGTTTAGAGTTGTTTCAAAATTTACCAAACGACAATCCTGATTGTGGTGGCTCACAGAAGTATAAAGATCTTACAGAATTCAATATTTTTAAAGGTATGAAATGACTGAGATAACACACCATTCACAAATGTCACAGGACCTGTTCGCTGACTATATGCTCAATTCTAATGAGGGATATTTTGTAGATGTGGGATGTTATGAGCCAAAGTTTATCAGTAATACCTATATGTTAGAACAAAAAGGATTTCAAGGTTTATTGCTTGACGTAGATCCCAAATGGATTAAAATGGCTCAAGAGGAAAGATCTGCAAAAGCGGTTCAAGTAGATCTAATAGCTAATAATTTTACAGATGTGTTGCTTGATAACCAATGCCCCAAACTGATCGACTATCTAGACTTAGATATTGATGACGGTACACTTAAGGTTTTAATAGACATTGATTTTGATGTTTTTACATTTAAGGTAATAACAATGGAACATGACTATTACGCAAACAAGAATGATAACGATAGATCTGCTATGCGCAATATACTACAATCTAATGGATATAAACTTGTGTGCGCGGATGTGGGCAATAACTCCGGGCCTCAGGAGGACTGGTATATTCACCCCTCCCACATAGATCAGTCTAGATGGGAACATGTGGTGTGTTCGGATCTTAAGCATACCGAAGTAAGAAAGCTAATGGGTATTACAGACGAAAGACTAAACTGGTGATAGATTTATTTAACATTAACCAATACCAAATAGACACAAGCAAATTTAGCAACATGCTACATGATAG
>Ga0114934_10000270_pt1 | contig 32802 bp, 28 predicted proteins | sample 4SBtaG_2_FD_99695 | JGI IMG/M metagenome (GOLD analysis project Ga0114934, IMG submission 99695) | Deep subsurface microbial communities from Kolumbo volcano to uncover new lineages of life (NeLLi) - 4SBTROV10_white metaG | ecosystem: Environmental > Aquatic > Marine > Volcanic ...
ATTTATAAACTAAAAAAGAAACAATGAAAAAATTTTTTATTACAATTATTGGAATTGCTGTTACGGCATTTGTTTTTGGACAAGGTACTATTGGCTTTTATACAAGCAATGGAACAAAACAAGTTACTAAAATTAAATGTGGAGAGTTTGATAATATTAAAGTAAAACTAAATGTTCCAAGTACTGTAAAAAGTTATGATCGCGTAGTTTAAGAATATATTTATCGTCAATAAAAGCAAGCTATGCTTCAATTCTTTATGATGGACGAGGAGCAACTGCTCAGTTGGCATCAACACCTAAATTAGAAAAATGGGTTCTAAAACCGGGGAAACAATCAGGAGATTTTAGTTTTGGTGATGGCGCTTTAGGTTCAAGAGATTTATGCGAATATCCACAAGAACAAGGCATATCAAATGTTGAAGTGACAGCACAACTGGTAGGAATGAATAAGGCAGGAAGTGAAACTTATTGGGACGATTTTCATAAAAAATATAAAACCCGTATTAAATATACTAAAGGGAATCTTTTAGCACAAGGAAAAATAAATATTGAACAATTGCCTGCAAAAATCGGATATGTAAGTTCTAATGGAGTTATGAGTATTCAAAAAGTTTCTGCAAATCCGGCAGACGAATTTATTCAAGGTGAAAAAGACAAAAGTTCTACATCAGCTTTTCTTGATAAACTTAATAATAATAGTTCTGGACCAAAAACCTTTATTGTTCAACAAACAGGAAGAGCCGGAAAAGTTCTTTTTAGCGTATTGTTTTATACTGATAAAGAAATTGCTGACATAGTAAATCAATTATTTGGACAAGTTCCTTCTGATTTAGATCCTTATGCAGAGTTGAAACGGGATATATTGCAACAATTAGCATATAACTCATATAATAGGATATATAGAGCACCTTTTTTTACATGGAAAACAAATTTAAGTGATTTAGGAAAATTATTCTGTCCTAATTTACAAGATGAACAGAAAAAGTTTAAAAATACAAATACAAACTTTTTTACAAATATGACTTTGTGGAAAAAAGAGAAAATTGGAAATTATGAATACGATGTTCTAAGAATTCCTGAAACTTATGGTCAGTCTTCTAAGTATAATTATGATTTTAATAATAAGAAATGGTCATCAAGAAAAAGTGCAAGTGATATTCCTTCGGAAACAGTTGTATATGCGATTAAACGAGGAGAATATAATGTATTTATTTTCCCATTTACAAACGATCGTGATAATCTATACTTACTTGATAAAGATCCCGCAAAGCGTAAAGCTCAAAAAGAATTCATACAAAAAACAATGGAATCAATTAAGTTCCTTAAATAAGACATAATTATGGTTGATTACAATTGTATAAGAATTTCTTAGTTGTTTACAAATATTTTGTCCCTAATGGGAAAAAATATCATTGAATTAAGCACATAGTAAATATTATTAACCTGAATTATTCATAAAAATCATTAAAATTTTCATGAATGAGCGTTAGGATGTAATGCAATTCGGGAAACCCCGATTTAGAAATACCCAAATTTAGACCATGATAATTGCACAGATTTGTAGTATTTCTTAATTCCCGCAAAAAGCGGGACAGGCAGTCAGAAAAATTTGTGAATTTTTCGGGATAATTGTGTATAATTTTTTTGATTTTGTTTAAAACACTTTTTGATAAACTGAATTTGTTTGTATAGCTGTTCGTATTTTTGCAAAAAACTAATATATGACAAAGGTAATCACTATTGCCAACCAAAAGGGAGGTGTTGGCAAAACAACAACAGCAATTAATCTTTCGGCAGCATTAGCGGCATTAGACTATAAAGTTCTATTGATAGATGCTGACCCACAAGGCAACAGCACATCCGGACTGGGATTTGAAATAAACAATATCAAAGTCACACTTTATGAATGTCTATTAGATACGGTAAAAGCAAAAGACATTATCCTCAATTCCGAACTTGACAATTTAGACTTATTACCTTCTAATATTGATTTAGTTGGTGCTGAGATAGAACTATTAAACACACCAAACCGTGAAAAACGGTTAAAAATGGTCATTGAATCTTTAGAAGATAAATACGATTTTATAATTGTTGATTGTTCTCCATCATTAGGATTATTAACACTTAACGGATTGACTGCTGCCGATTCAGTTATAATTCCGGTACAATGCGAATATTTTGCTTTGGAAGGTCTCGGCAAATTACTAAATACAATTAAAATTATTCAAAAAAGTTTAAATCCCGATCTAAAAATTGAAGGTTTCTTGCTTACCATGTATGATTCCCGTCTCAATCTTTCAAATCAAGTGGTCGAAGAAGTCCGGAAACATTTTCAACACCTTGTATTTGACACTATCATTCAACGAAATGTAAAATTAAGTGAAGCACCAAGTCATGGCAAATCTATTATTGATTACGATATAACATCAAGAGGAGCAGCAAATTACATGAATCTTGCTCGCGAAATACTTCAAAGAAATAATTTGACTCAAATCTCCGAAAAAGAAAAAATCATTCAATAACTCATAATGAGAATTAAATATGGCCAATAAAAAAAATAAAGCATTAGGAAAAGGACTGGGAGCTCTTATTGAAGAAGCCAATAAAATAGAAGATGACACAGTCGGTTTTATTAAAGAAATTTCAATAGAACAAATTAGTTTTAATCCTTACCAGCCTCGAACAGACATCAACGAAGATACTCTCAATGAACTTACCAGTTCCATCAAAGAATTAGGTATCATTCAGCCAATTACCATAAGTAAAAAAGATGATTCCGATAATGAATATGTCTTAATTTCAGGTGAACGCCGGTTGCGTGCTGCCCGTAAAGCCGGACTAAAAACAATTCCTGCCTACATTAAAGCGGCTGATAAACAAGACCTGATGGAAATGGCCTTAGTAGAAAATATCCAACGGGAAGACTTAGATCCTATTGCTATTGCCTTGGGTTATCAACGACTAATCAAAGAATTTAATCTCAAACAAGAAGAATTAAGCAACCGGATAGGTAAGAGCCGCTCATCCATTGCCAACTTTTTGCGTTTACTAAAACTCCCTGCACAAATCCAACTAGGGCTAAAACAGAAAAAAATTACAATGGGACATGCCCGTGCTATAATCAACATTGAAGATCCTGAAACACAGTTAATGTTATACAAACAAATTCTTCAATATGGGTTTTCTGTTCGTAAAATTGAAGAAATAGTAAGAGAATATATCAACAATAAAACAAGCATAAACAAAAAAAATACTGCACCAAAAACCAATAATTACGAAAAGCTGCAACAGGAATTAAGCCAATTTTTCCACACTAAAATAAAACTGAACCGTAACAATAAGGGTAAAGGAAAAATCGTTATCAATTTTAATTCCGATGAAGAATTACAACAAATCATCGAATTATTTGACAAACTAAAATCCTAGGTTTGAAATCGCTCATACATATTTTTCTCTTACTGAGCTTTACATTATTTTCGTTCAAAAGTGGCAAAGCACAAAAAACAGTAAGCGACACTGCCCTACACCACTCGCCTACTTTGGCAAGTTTACTTTCTACAGTAATTCCCGGTGCCGGACAGGTTTACAATAAAAAATATTGGAAAGTCCCCATTATCTATGGTATTGGCGGTTATTTAACTTACGCAACACTTTACAATAACAAAGAATACAAACGCTTTAAAACCGCCTACTTATATGCTACCGACGATGACCCCAATACCGTAGATGAATTCAATGGTGAAATACCTGATGATCAGCTTAAATATTATAAAGACACTTACCGTCACCAACGCGATTTGAATATTATTGGTATCACGGCAATTTACATCTTGAACATCGTAGATGCCAGTGTAGATGCTCATTTTTTTGATTATGACATCAGCGACGACCTCTCACTAAAAATTGAACCATCTAATCCTTCATACAATCTTGCTATGGGTGTTTCAGTTAAATTGATTTTAAAATAAAAATAGTTAATATTTGAATTTTAGTATCATTTCATCAGGGCTTTATTAAAAAACTATTTATTAACATCTTTCTATACTTCATTTTTTTTGCATCTTTGTATTATTAAATTTAATAAAACATTTTTAAAATGAGAAAACGATTCTTTTTACCATTATTATTAATAGCAGGAATTATCATGAAAACCAATGCACAAACTGACAAAACAGGGACAATAACACCTGATATTTTAAAAGAAATCCAACAATCATACAAAGACGACAGCTATATGCGAGCGGTTGGCAACGCTGTTAAAAACAAAAGCATTAACGAATTAGCTTACACCCACAAAAATGATTTAAGATTCGACGACTATTTTAAATACAAGGTCAATGTTCATGGTATTACCAATCAACACAGCTCCGGTAGATGTTGGATGTTTGCCAGTTTAAATGTACTTCGCCCTGTAGTAATGGAAAAACTTAATTTAACAAACTTTGAATTTTCTACTAACTACTTATTTTTTTGGGACCAATTTGAAAAAGCTAACTTGTTTATGGAAGCGATTATCCGCACTAAAGATTTGAAAGACGATGACCGCACTATTGACTGGCTATATAGTAATGCCATTGGCGATGGTGGTGTATGGAATCTGTTAGTAGATTTAGTCAAGAAATACGGTGTTATTCCAAAAGATGCTATGCCTGAAACTAATAGCAGTAATAACTCTTCGCAAATGAGTCGCCTGATTCGAGAAAAACTACGGGAAGATGGTTATAATCTTCGCCAAATGGCTAAAGCCGGAAAAAAACATAATGAATTAGAAAAGGAAAAAATAAATATGCTCAAAGATATTTATAAAATGTTGGTAATTAATCTTGGCGAACCTCCCACAGAATTTGAATGGCGCTACACTGACAAAAATGATAGCACCAGCGAATTTAAGACATATACACCAAAAGAATTTTACAATCAGTATGTTGGCTTAAATCTAGATGATTATGTTTTGTTTATGGATGACCCTACCCGTCCTTACAATAAACTTTACGAAATTGAATATGACCGCGATATGTATGAAGGAAGAAACTGGAAATACATCAACTTACCTGCCGACAAAATAAAAGGGTTTATGTTAAAATCTTTGGAAAACGATAAAGCCATGTATTTTTCTTGTGATGTTGGCAAGCAACTCAACCGAGAAAAAGGCATTTTAGCTTTGGATAATTACGATTACGAAGATTTGCTGAATGTAAAATTCGGCATGGATAAAAAGGCACGCATTATCACACATCAAAGCGGTTCATCTCATGGCATGGCCATTGTTGGTGCCGATACTGATCCAAACGGAAAAATCACAAAATGGTTAGTGGAAAACAGTTGGGGTGCTTCTTCAGGACACAACGGTTATTTAATAATGACCGATGAATGGTTTGACCAATACATGTTCCGCGTGGTTATTGACAAAAAATTTATTGATCCCGAAATATTGAAGATACTGGAACAGAAACCTGTAAAATTACCACCTTGGGATCCAATGTTTGAAGCTGACGAATAATGAGTTTTCAATACCATAAAACCGGCGCCAAGTTCTCTGCCATTGTTGGCATTGGAGAAACTATACGACAAATAGTTCAGAAAACAGGTGAAGAATATTTAATGCTTAACCGTGGCGTCAATGCCGTTACCAATATCAATCTGAACCGGGTTATCCCACTGATTGATTTCAACAGTAACGAGATACAAGTTTACCCCCCGGCAAGAGGCAGTTTAGAACTAAAAGACGCTATCAATCAATCGTATTTTTTTAACAAAGCGACGAATAATCAAATATTGGCTACCGGTGGCGGAATGATGGGGTTAGATTTACTGTTTCAAACCATTGATGTAGAACAGTTTTACTTACCACTATTCTATTGGGGTTCATACGCACAAATTCTAACCATAAGGAACAAAAAGTCAGATTTCTATTCCAACTACGAAGAAATTGAGCAAAATATTGACAAGTATCCTAAATCGGCCTTTGTCATCTGTGATCCGAACAATCCCATTGGTGACAAATACGATGATAAAAAAATGTTAGGTCTTATTTCCAAAATTAACAATGCAGGGCACATCGTTATATGGGATAGCCCTTATCGGCGAATCTTTCACGATGATAATGATGATTTTTTTTACCAAATTGCCCAAATGGAAAATGTAATCATTAACGAAAGTTTTAGCAAGTCAGTCGGATTGAGCGGTCAGCGTATTGGTTTTATTTTCAACCAAAACACTGACTTTATGGAAGAATTGGCAATTCGCTTAATGTATGCTACCAATGGTATTAACGGTTTTGCTCAAAAATTGGTCGCTCTTTTACTTTCAAGTTCCGAAGGGAAACAAGCCGTGGCAGAATTTAAGGCCATAACAGTTGCCGGCATTCAAGAAAACATTCGTTTTTTAAAAGAAAAAGGATTTCTTGCCAATGAATTTTACAAAAACACTGTTCCCACAGGGATATTTGTTATTGTAAACAAAACACAAGAAGAATTATTGAACCATAAAATTGGAAGTGTGTCGTTGGGCTATTTCACCAAATTAAAACCAACGATTGGCAATAAATATGCACGGATTAGTGTATCTGTTCCTTCTGAAAAAGTAAAGCAGTTTTTTAATTTTTAGTTATGTGTGGAATCACAGGGATTTACTGCTTTAATAAAAATTGTAACACCAAAATTCCGGAAATCAAAAAAGCAGTCAATTCGTTAAGCCACCGAGGACAAGATGCATCAGGAATTGTTCAATTTGAGTATTGTATGCTGGGGCATACGCGTTTGTCAATTATTGACACTTCTCCCAATGCCAACCAACCGATGTCAGACTTTTCAAAAAGATACACCATTGTTTTCAACGGGGAATTTTATAATTTTCAAGAAGAAAAAAAACAGCTACTACAAAAAGGTTACAAATTTCGTTCTCAAAGTGATACGGAAGTTTTACTAAACCTATACATCGCATACGGAAAAGATTTTCTACAAAAAATAAATGGTTGTTTTGCACTTGCCATTTACGACCACAAAAACAGAAATTTATTAATTGCCAGAGATCGATTTGGTATAAAACCGCTCTATTATTTTTATGATGATGAACAATTTATCTTTGGTTCCGAATTAAGGAGCATACTTTCATACAGCACAAAAAAAACAATAGATTACAACAGCTTATCATTATATTTTCAACTTAATTACATACCGGGTCCACAGACTATAATAAATGATATTTATAAATTGGAACCCGGAAGCTATATTGAAATAAATACCAATGGCATTACGAAACAATCTTATTATGAAACAAAAATCACTTATGATAAAAATAACTCAATCGACTATCAACAAGCACAAGATAAATTAGTTACATTAATTGACAATGCCGTATCCAGCAGGCTAATCAGTGATGTGCCTATTGGCAGTTTTTTAAGTGGTGGCATTGACAGTTCTATAATTGTTGCCACTGCTTCCAAATTTACGAAACACCTCCACACTTTTTCAATTGGCTACAAAGATCAGCATTATTATGATGAAACTAACTATGCCAATTTAGTTGCCAAGAAATTTAAAACAGAACATACCGTTTTCAATCTAACAGAGAACGAATTACAAGTTAACATTGCTGATTTTTTAGATAGCATTGATGAACCCTTTGCCGATAGTTCTGCATTAGCGGTATATACGCTCAGCAAATTAGTAAAACCATATATTTCGGTAGCTTTATCCGGCGACGGTGCCGATGAAATATTTTCAGGCTATAAAAAACATACTGCCCATTATAAGGCGAACAAAAAAAATATAACCAATTGGCTCATTCACCATTTAGGAGGAATTGCCTCTATTTTTCCCAATACCCGGAATAGTAAAACAGGTGATTTTTTCAGATCCGTTGAAAAATATCATAGAGGCCTTAATCTGAAAGATTCAGAAAGATACTGGGAATGGGCAAGCAATTTATCAGCTAAAAAAACAGAACTTATTTTTAATAAAACCTTGTCATTAGACGAAATTAAATCTCGAAAAAATACAATATTATCACACCTCACAGATTCTGATTTTAACAAAATATTGCTAACCGATACTAAATTAGTACTTCCTTATGATATGCTGGTAAAAGTTGACACCATGTCAATGGGAAACACCCTTGAGGTTAGAACGCCGTTTTTAGACCATTCACTTGTGGAATTTATTTTTTCATTGCCGGCAAAATATAAAATTAACCAACAAATAAGGAAACGCATTTTACAAGATGCCTATCAATCTATCCTACCTAAAGCGTTATACAATCGTCCGAAACACGGGTTTGAAATTCCCTTGTCACGCTGGTTACAATCCGATATTATCCGTTCAATGGAAGATAAATTATTAGATAATAAATTTATTTTGGAACAAAACATCTTTAATCCACACACCATAAATCTTATACGCAATAATAAATTTTCATCTAAAGCGCAAACAGATTCTACAAAGTGGGCATTATTAGTTTTTCAACATTGGTGGAAAAAAATGTTCTATTAACATAAAAAAATAGTGTATTAGTAGAAGAAAATATGATAAATCATTTTTTTCTTATATTTTTGAAAAAAAAACAAAGTGATAAAAGTTTTAAGAATTCTGAATCGGTTTAATTTAGGAGGTCCCACATATAATGTTGCTTTCCTTTCAAAATATATCTCTAAAGATTTTCAAACATTATTAATTGGTGGTTCTGAAACAGAAAGTGAATCATCTTCGCTTCATATCTTAAAAGGAATTGGTGCAGACTATCACATTATTCCCGAAATGAGCCGCGATATCAATCCTATAAATGATTACACTGCTTACAAAAAAATTAAAGCCATTATTAAGGATTTCAAACCGGATATTGTACATACACACGCAGCAAAAGCTGGTATTTTAGGCAGAAAAGCCGCTATTGCCATGAATGTTCCGGGCATTGTACACACCTACCATGGTCATGTTTTCCATTCCTATTTTAACAAGTTAACCACTAACTTTTATAAAAATATTGAAAGATACTACGCCAAAAAGACAGATAAAATTATTACTATCTCTCATTCACAAAAAGAAGAAATCAGCAGGGCTTTAAATATGGAAAATGATTCCCGTTTCTCTGTTGTTCCTTTAGGTATTGACTTAGAAAAATTCAAAAATCATACATTTGAAAAACGAGCATCATTCCGTTCTTCTTTTAACCTTGATAATAAGACTGTAGCTATCGGTATAATTGGTCGTTTGGTACCCATTAAAAATCATAAATTATTCATCAATGCTTTTGCACAATTAAAAAATATTACCTCAAAGAAAATCAAAGCATTTGTTATTGGTGATGGAGAATTACATGATGAATTAATTGTCTATGCCGCACAACGGGGATTAATGATTTCAACATCAACTTCGTTTAATGCAAATGCCGATATCTTTTTTACCTCTTGGATTAAAGAAATAGAATCTGTTTATGCAGGATTAGACATTGTAGCATTATCTTCATTAAACGAAGGCACACCGATAACATTAATTGAAGCTCAGGCAACAGGCAAGTCTATTATTGCAACAAATGTTGGTGGTGTTTCAGATACAGTATGGGAAAATCATACCGCCTTGCTTTCGCCATCAAAAGATGTTAATGCCTATGTACATAATTTATCAAAATTAGTCTCTGACGAAAATTTAAGATTAAAATTCAGTGCTAATGGATGGGATTTTGCAAACCATAAATTTCATTACCAAAGGATGGTTAATGAAATTGAAAATCTATACTATAAAATTCTTAAAGAGAAAGGATTATTAGTCTCTCCAGTAAGCAGGAGACAAGATTACAAATACAGTAAAAAGCTCCAACCGTCCTACTAACATCATAAAAGATAAAAACCACTTTGCAAACACTGAAAAATGACTAAAATTCTCCATAGGACCTACAGCACCTATTCCCGGTCCAATATTTCCAAGCGTTGCTGCCACTGCCCCCATTGACGATTCAATATCATATCCTGTTGTGGAAATAATTATCGTTCCAATCACAAAAATAAGTATATAAAAAACCAAAAAAGACAAAATATTAGATAATATATCGGAATTTACTGAAACGCCATTATATTTTACAGGAACAATAGCACTTGGGTGCAACAATCGTTTTAATTCTTTAAAACTATTTTTCACAACTAATAAAATACGGATAACTTTCATGCCACCACCGGTAGATCCTGCCGAACCACCAACAAACATCAACAAAAAGATAATAATCATCAGAAAAGTAGGCCATTTCAAGTAATCAGCAGTTACAAACCCTGTTGTGGTTACGATAGAAACAACCTGGAAAAACGAATGTCTAAATGATATTTCAGGGGCAATGTTATCAACAATAATTAATCCTGCAGTAAGAATAACCGTAGCCAAAAGAATTATTCCGGTATATGCTTTAAATTCTTGATTTTTAAATATCTTTTTTAACTTCAGTTGAAAAGCAAAATAACCCAATGAAAAATTAGTACCGGCAATAAACATAAATACAATAATCACATATTCAATAAAAGGACTATTAAAATGAGCAATGCTTGCCTGTTTAGTAGAATACCCACCTGTTGCCATAGTCGTAAAAGAGTGACATATTGCATCGAACCAATTCATCCCACCATAATAAAGTAATAAGGTTTCGGCAGCAGTATAACCAACATACAGCAACCAAAGACGCTTTGCCGTTTGTGTAATACGGGGATGTAATTTGTCTTTTGTGGGTCCCGGCACCTCAGCTACAAATAATTGCATCCCACCAATACCCAGAATCGGCAATATAGCTAAAGAAAGAACAATGATACCCATTCCTCCCAACCACTGGATAATACTTCGCCAAAACAATAAACCATGCGGTAAACTTTCAATATCATTCAATATAGAAGCCCCTGTAGTAGTAAAACCTGACATGGTCTCAAAAAAAGCATCCGTATAAGAAGGGATATAATGTGATAAATAAAAAGGTAATGCCCCTATCAATGAAAATAGAATCCATGTAGCCGTAACCACAAAATAGCCTTCCCGACGACGAAGTTTTCCCTTACCTTTACGGAAAATCCAAGAAAGTAAAAAACCAATTAATAATGATAAAAGCCCTATTCCTGATAAATACTGAAAATCATTTTCGTTATACCATAATGACACAATTGCGGAAATCAACATAAAGATTCCCTCAATAAAAATTAAGCGACTAAGAACAAAAAATGAAAATTTATAATTCATTTCACTAAAAATATTCTTCAATAATATGAAGAGCTTCAGGCATCACTAAAACAACACAAATGTCACCGGGCTGAATATGTGTAGTACCACGAGCAATAAAACTTTCATTATTTCTTATTACACCTCCGATAATAATTCCATCAGGCAATTTCAATTCTGCCAAAGATTTTTTCGTTATTTTGGCATCTTGTCTTGCAATAACTTCAATAATATCAGCATCTGCTGTATTCAACATCTTAATAGACAATATATCGGCATCTATCAAATAACGGGTTGTTAAACTGGCGGCAATCAACTTTTTGTTGATAATCTCTTCAATTTTCAAATCCTTTGATATCTCAATAAAGTCAATATTCTCGACCTCTGTAATTGTTCTCGGGACACCAAGGCGTTTAGCTAAAATTGAAGCAAAAATATTGGTTTCGGAACTATCAGTTAACGAAATAAACACATCCATTTTTTCAATATTTTCCTGCTTCAAAGCCTGTATATCACGCGCATCAGCATTGAAAATTAATGTTTTTTCCAATAAATCAGATAATTCCAAGCAACGATGTTTGTCTTTTTCAACTAATTTAACATTAAAATGGTGTTCCAATTTTTGTGCTGTTAATGCGCCTATTTTACTACCACCAAAAATCATTACATCTTCAATTTTCACCTTTTCCAGACCTGATATTTTCATCAATCGTTCCAATCCTTTTCTACTCGACACAGCATAAACAAAATCATTCACTTGAAACACATCATTAGGACGCGGAATAAATGTTTTATCATCACGAACAATTAACATTGCCCGGTATTCAAAATCGTCATAAATTTTTGAGGCTTCAACTAATTCTTTTCCTACCACAATAGATTTTTCATTAAGACGCGTTACAAACAGGGATAAATCGCCTTTTGAAAATTCAAAAACCTCATTTGAAGTACCTTGTTTAATCAATCCAACAATTTCATCTACCGCCAATTTATCGGGATTAATCAAGGTGTCAATTCCTAAATTTTTAAAATGTCGTTTATTTTTGGGCGTAATGTATTCCAAATTATCTACTCGGGCAATTGTACGACGAGCACCAATTTTTTTGGCCAACGATGCTGCAACAATATTAACATGCTCAAAATGAGTCGCTGCAATAAATATATACGCCCCTTTAACTTTTGCTTCTTCTAATACTTTGATAGAGGTTGCCGAACCATTTACAGTTAATACATCAAAATTGGTATTGATATATTGTAATTTATCCTCATCAGTGTCAATAACGACAATATCCTTTTTCTCCTTACTCAATAACTCGGCAAGAAAAGTGCCAACTTCCCCGCCACCAGCAATAACTATTCGCATAACTTACTCAGTTACAATCACTAAATACTTGGAAGCTTTCCAAAATTCTTTTTCATCTTTAATAACAATTTTCTCTACCTTATTATTCTTTGTTACTAACTCGTAACTTCCGGCAGGATGTGTAGTCAATAGCTCTGCTTTTTTACAAGCTAAAGGAATTTCCTTGGTTGTACGAATATCAATTTGTGTGAAATAGTCTGTATTAAAATCATTCCGTAATTTTGCAATTTTCCCAATACCAATAAAGCCACCTTCTTTGGTTATAATACCATTTTCTTTTAATTCTTTCTTGTTTCCAAAGACATAATAAGCCGTGTTCAGTTCATTTTCTTTTTGCGTAATGGTTTCATCTTTCGCTTGATTTTCTCCTTGTAACGAATCAACATTGGTTTCTAAAATATTAATTTGAATATTCATTTCTTCCAACTTTTGTTTCAAATTACCTATTTCAGCATCCTTATCTTGGATTTGCTTCATTAAATTATCAATGGTTTCCTTCAATGCTTTAATTTTGATATTAGAACTTCTTAATCGTTTTTGAAGTTTACTAATCTTATTTTTATTCTCCTGTAGAAGATCATAGATACTCTGAATATCGTTCTGTATCTGGTCTTTCATCTCCGGTGTTGATTCAATATCGCCGGAAGCATTCATATTAATAATGTTTTCCTTTTCCTTAATTGTAGCCAAATTGTCCTGAATGTCATTAAAGGAATCAAAAAACGAATTAATTGTACTATCTCTTCCGTTTAATTGTTTCAAAAGGCTATCTTTTGACAACTGTAAGGCTTTCATCTCTTCTTCATGCGTATTACAAGACGAAAAACTCAACACCATTGCTATTAAAGCAAATATAACAAAAACTAAATTTTTCATAAGTATTTTTTAATTATAGCACAAAAGTAATCATTTGTTTATTTTGGCAATAACAAAATAATCTTCAATTTTTTTATAGCCTCATTTCTAAAATTATTTTTGTAACGGCATGCTGAATTCAAGTTACAAATTCCACATTTTTTTAATCTACCTGCTGTAAAGCCTAAAAGTTACAAGTAAGTTACATTATAAAAAAAGCCGTTCAAGATAAATGAACGGCCTTTCCAAGAAAAATTATTTCCTTCCTCTTTTTCTTATTCTCCGTGTAATTTAGCTTTTTTGGCCAATAACTCATCTTTACTTTCTTCATGATCCGGATCAGGATGAATAGCGTCTGTTGGACATACATCTACACATTGTGGTTCATCAAAGAAACCGTTACATTCAGTACATTTTGCTGATACAATAAAGGTATGATCTTCAGAAATAGGATCATGTTCTTCATTGTCATCTAACGATGTACCGTCAGCCATTGTCCAGTTTTCTCCTGCGTCATAAATAGCAGTATTAGGGCATTCTGAAACACATGCTCCACATGATATACATTCGTCATTAATAAAAAGTGCCATAATTCAAATATTTAGGTTTAAAATTGATGCTGCAATATTAGTTATTTTTTTAATCTACAATAGAAATAATACTATTTTTTTGAACATTAAAATAAAGTTTTCGTTTATTTTGTAGTTTGTATAAGAGAAATGAAAGAAAAAGATTTATTTAATATTAACAATATCAATAAAATCCCTCTTAATAAAGGGGTATTATTAGTATCGCCTCCATTAATGGGTGATGGTATTTTTCACAAATCGGTTGTTTTGCTTTTGCAGCATAACGAAGAAGAAGGGACTGTCGGATTAATCCTCAACAAGCCTACAACTTTTAAAGTCTCTGACATTTTGAAAGCATTGCCCGATTTCCATGAAGAAGTATTTTTCGGTGGACCGGTTTCTCCTAATCACACACAAGTTTTGCATCGCTTATCATCTATGCCTGAATCTACACACATTATCAATGATATATACTGGGGTGGAAATTATCCAAAAATCTTTGAAATGCTGGAATTAAATTATATCGATAGCTCGGATATTAAATTTTATGTTGGATATGCCGGCTGGGCACCCGGTCAATTAGAAGATGAAATGGAAAAAAATTTTTGGATATTGGTCAATGCCGAAAAATATGATTTGTGGGATAGACCTGAATCTTTATGGGAAAAAATTATTACTGAACTTGGCTTAGATCCTAAAATTGCTACAAATATTCCTGATAATCCAATGTATAATTAGTCTGTTGAAACACCTAAAAGAATCAAATTTCTCTATTTATTTTTTCTATTAATAATTTGGCTGTTTTTTTGAAAAAACGATATGACTTGTAGGCTGAGACCCATTGAATACCTTTAACACTATTGGTTAGAAATAGCTCATCAAATGTACCTATTTCCCGCTCATTGATTGCGGCTTCATCGTAAACAACAAAATTATTTTTTAGAGCTACCTCAATCACTTTTTGCCGCATTATACCTTTAACGATACCGGTATCTATCGATGGTGTAAACAAATAATTTTCGCGAACAAAAAACACATTACTCGAAGTCGCTTCCATTATTTCATTTTTTGCATTTTTTAACAGGGCATCATCCCACCCTGCTGATTGGGCAGACAATGCAGCCGCAACATATAATTGTGCATTAGCCGATTTGAACCATGAGAATGGCGTAGTCACTTTTGAAAAATCTGAAATAATGCCTATTGTTAATCCTTTATTATTCAAGACATAACCAGATTCATTCAAAGGTGTTGATTCAATTAAATAGGAAACAGTGTTGGTTTTCGGCAGGAATTTTCCGCCATCATTCCTGAATACCGAAAAACGAATAGCAGTACTTTTGAAAAATTTATTGACTCGAAGCAAATGTTGAATCTCGTTCTGAATAAAAACTTCAGTAAAAGTAAGAGGAATCTCCATTTGCAATAATTTCATTCCTGAAAGCAAACGATTAAAATGAGCCTTAAAAAACGGAATTTTTTGTCCAAAAGCACGAAAACTCTCAAACAACCCGTCGCCATACCTGAAAGCCCTGTTTTTAGAGGTAAAGAGCGGTTCATTCTCATCAATGATTTTTCCGTTAAAATTTACAAAGGTCCGCTGAGTCATTTATTTCAAGAAATTAATTTAAAGCTTTGTTGTTTCTATTAATGCTTTAATTATTAAAAATTTATAATATCTCTTTCACTAATAACTTTGGTTCCATCATTTCGTGAATAGCATATTTTAGCCCTTCTCTACCCAATCCTGAATTTTTAATACCACCATAAGGCATATGGTCCACACGGAAAGTCGGCACATCATTAATTATTACACCGCCTACATCCAAAACATCAAAAGCCAAATTCATTTCCTTAATATCATTGGTAAACACCCCTGCTTGGAGCCCATATTGAGAATTGTTAATTTCATCAAAAGCATCCTCAATCTTATCAAATTTTTCTACGGTTACCACGGGTCCGAAAATTTCCAATGCACACACATTCATCATAGGCTTTGTATTCGTAATAATGGTTGGTTCGTAATAGGTTTTATGCCGTTTGCCACCATATAAAATTTTGGCACCATCAGCCACCGCATCATTTACCCATTCTTCAACGCGAATAGCATTATCCTCATCAATCATTGCCGAAATTTCCGTATCAGGGTCTTCAGGTGAGCCATAGTTAAGTTTTTTCGTTGCTTCAATCATTTTACCTACAAATATATCAAAGACATCTTGCTGAATATAAATCCGTTGCACATGGATACAAACTTGTCCCGAATAAGCAAATCCACCCACCATACATTTTTTAACAGCCTTATCGACATCTGCTGTTTTTGATACAACTACCCCGGCATTACCGCCTAATTCAAGCAACACTTTTTTCTTGCCTGCTTGTTGTTTCATTTTCCAACCTACCGCAGGCGAACCCGTAAAGCTCAACAGCTTAAATCGCTCATCTGTTACCAAGTTATTGCCTGATTGTCTGTCCATTGGCAGAATGGAAACAGCACCTTTTGGCAAATCAGTTTGGTCAATAATTTTTGCTAACTCTAATACTGATAATGGTGTAGAACGAGCCGGCTTTAAAATAATAGGATTTCCTGAAGCGATAGCAGGCGCAATTTTGTGGACTGCCAAATTAAGTGGAAAATTAAAAGGCGAAATGCCTGCAACCAAGCCAATAGGAAAATATTTTACTATGCCTTCTTTATTTTCACCGGGTAGTGTCCAATCTAAAGAAATATATTCTTTGGGTAGTCGCTTACTTTCTTCTGCCGCTACTAAAAATGTCTGTATGGCACGATTTATCTCTCCTAAGGCATAACGAAAAGGCTTTGCTGATTCTTTAGCTAATACGGTAGCCAAATAGTCTTTATTATCGTCAATAGATTGGGAAATCCTGCGTAAAATTTCAAATCGCTTATAGGCCGGTAGATGTTTCATGGTATCACGAACTGATTCTGCTGCAATAATAGCCGTTTCAAGTTCGTCTGTTCCGGCAAGAAAAGTAGTAGCAATCTGTTTGTTATCAAAAGGAGAATACACTTTTAATGGTAATGTTGTCTCAATAAACTTACCACCACAATATATTTTATAAATTTCCATATTAATAAGTTTTTGGCTCTAAAATTTCAAATGTTTTGTCTTGGAAAATTATAATAATTTTTTCTATCTGATTATTTTTTGGAACATTTTTTAATATTTTATCATTCTCATTTATCACATCATCTGAATCTTGTATTTCTTCTTGATTAAATAAATCTAAGTTATTTTTTTCATCATTAGTAGATTTCAGTACTTCGTGTGCTTCTTCTATAGCAGATTTAAAGATATTACCTTTTCCTGTTATCAACCATTCAATATCAACATCAGGAAAGTTTTTTAGAATTTTCTCTAAAATTAAAATACTTGGCTTATTTCTTCCGGAAAGTAAATGAGAAATTGCTGAACGCTGAATTTCTAATTTGTCTGCAAATTGAGATGAGGATAATTGAAAATTGTCCATTAATATACGAAGTCTGTCATTGATTTCCATAAGTAATAATTTGTTTACAAATATAAACACTTTATTTTGATTAGAAAAAATAAATAATGATTTACTTTTGTAACATCCTATTATTGTTTTCATTTAAAAATATAAATATTGAATATCAATAATATATATAATGCACAAACTTAAAGTATTACTTAATAATATATCAAATAAGTAACTGATATACAAATATAAGAATTGTGTAATATAGCACTATTAATGGGAATTTATCTTTAAATTACACAAACATCAAGAACAACATGAAGTATTACTATAAATTAATAAGTATTATATACACTATATCAGATTATTAAAAATTAACTTATCTTATGTTTCGGTTTATTTTCAAAAATAACATTGTTTACATTTGTAATTACAATTTTTTATGTAATAATTGATTACTTTTGTAAACTTCTGTTAAGAATATTTAATTGTGTGTGTAGAATGGCTTAAATGATTATTTTTGACAAAAATTTTGATTTATGCGATTCTTATTCATTTTAATCTTTTCATTAGGAACATTACTCTCCTACTCTCAGAATTATCAAGCGTCTATATTTAAGTTAACCCGGTTAATCAATTTGACAAATTTCTATTATGTTGATTCTGTTGATAATGATGCTTTAGTTGATGCTGCCATCAATGCCATACTTGAAGAATTAGATCCCCACTCCATATATATACCTAAAAAAGATGTAAAGGCAATCAACGAACCACTGGAAGGAAACTTTGAAGGTATTGGTATTCAATTTGCCATTGTTGAAGATACGCTACAAGTTGTCACTACTATTGCAGGTGGTCCATCTGAAAAAGTCGGTATTTTAGCAGGTGACAGAATTGTTAAGATTAACGGTGAAAATGTAGCTTCTGTGGGATTACGGAATAGTGATGTCATTAAAAAACTACGAGGGAAAAAAGGTACTAAAGTAAATATAGATGTCAAACGCCCGGGAGAAAAAGAATTATTGGATTTTACGATTATTCGTGACAAGATTCCTATTTATAGTGTTGATGCATCATATATGATCAATAAAGAAACCGGTTATATTAAACTGAGTCGTTTTGCCGCCAAATCGGACGAAGAATTTGAAAAAGCGATTGATTCTTTAAAGCAAAATGATGGATTTAAAAACTTAATTTTTGATTTAAGAGGCAATGGTGGCGGATATTTGAACACCGCATTCCGTATTGTTGATGAATTTTTGGGAAATAAAAAGATGATTGTATATACCAAGGGTTTAAATAGTCCTTACACGCCTTATAATGCTACTGATGGTGGTGCTTTTGAAAAAGGTAAGCTTATCATTTTGGTAGATGAAGGAAGTGCTTCTGCCAGCGAGATTACTTCAGGTGCAATACAAGATTGGGACCGTGGATTAATCATTGGTCGCAGGACATTTGGCAAAGGATTGGTTCAACGCCCATTTATGTTACCTGACAGCTCTATGGTGCGATTAACTATTGCCCACTATTATACACCATCAGGCCGACTTATACAAAAGCCTTTTGGGAAAGGAGAAAAAGGCATTCGTGATTATTCCATGGATATTATTGATCGATATAATTCAGGAGAATTAACCAATAAAGACAGTATTCATTTTCCCGATTCTTTAAAGTATTATACCAAAATAAATCACCGTGTTGTTTACGGCGGTGGAGGTATTATGCCGGATATCTTTATTCCCCTGGATACAACAAAAAAATATTCTAAAACTTTTAGTAAAATTATTCGTAAAGGGTTACTAAACACATTTACAGCATCTTATATTGATAAAAATAGAGACGAATTTGAAAAGAACTATCCTTCGTTTTCAGTATATCAAAAGAATTTTAATGTGGATTCAGTTATTCTGAATAAGCTATTTGTCTATGCAGAAAAAAATAATATCAAATTTAAAGACGATAAAGAAAAAAGTGAATTCTACAATGACAAACTTGCAACAAAAGTAATTAAGGCTTTAATAGCTAGAAACTTATGGAACAGCACCGCCTATTTCAAAATAATGAATCAAGATGATGAAGTTTTACAAAAAGCAATTAGTGTTCTAAATGATAATAAATTATATTACAGTAAACTTAAAGGAATTTCTAAAAAAGGTAAATAAACCAATTTTTTAAAACCTAAAAAATTTAATTATGTCTGCAATGGATACCATCGTAAAACTGGAAGATCTTAATGTTTATCAGGAAGATAAACTTATTTTAGAACAAGTAAATTTATCCGTTGAAAAAGGAAATTTTGTTTATTTTATTGGGAAAGTAGGTAGCGGAAAATCCAGTTTACTTAAAATCCTCTATGCAGAATTACCAGTTGTTGAAGGCAATGCCCAAGTTTGTGGCATTAATTTGAAAACGCTAAAAAGAAATCATCGTAATAAACTTAGAAAAAAGTTAGGTATCATTTTTCAAGATTTTCAATTATTAACGGATAGAAACATATACGAAAACCTTCATTTTGTTCTCAAAGCCACAGGTTGGAAGAAAAAAAATGACATTGATGAACGCATCAACGAAGTGCTGGAGCGCGTCCAATTGCAAGATAAAATATTTAGTATGCCGCATCAACTTTCAGGCGGTGAACAACAACGCATTGCTATTGCCCGTGCCCTGTTAAATAATCCGGATATCATATTGGCTGATGAACCTACCGGTAATCTTGATCCCGAAACTTCCAAAGAAATTTTAAATATTTTAACAGAAATTCAACAAAACGGCAAAGCTATTATTGTGGCTACACACGACTACGAATTACTGAAATTACATCCTTCAACAACCTACCGTTTTGAAAACAAAACAGTAACTTTAGTGAGTTAGATACCACAAATTGTATTATAAGGGCAATACTTACAACTGTCAGAGACTGCCCCCTCAAAAGGAATACTTTGATTATAAATCTCTGATATTAGAGCTTTTAACCTATCCTCAAAATCAGCTAATATTTTCGCATCGACCATGAATTTTTTTCCTTCCAATTTAATATATGAATCTGAATCTGCCACCATGGAAGATACTACTGAATAGTTTCGTAAAATAAATGCTTTATTTTCTATCTCTTTATTGATTGCAAAAGCATAAAACAAAAGTTGAAATATATACTCCCGCTTCTTTAATACATTACAATTAGCCTCATTCACACAAAATAAACTATCCATGTCAGTAAATTCCAAACTCACTTTTCCCGTTTTGTAATCGATAATATGTACTTGATTCTTTCTCAAATCATAACGGTCAATACTTCCTTTAAGAGCTACTGTTTTTACATGATTGTTAGCACTTATTTCAATGGACAAATCCAAAGGTGTTTCAGTGCCCAAAATTTCAAATGGCACAAAGGTCAAATCATAGTTCAATGTCTTATTAATAAAGTAATTAATTGTCTCATTCATAAATAGATAAACACCATTATCTTCTAATTTTATATCACTTTGATTGCTCATTTCATTTTTAAATTCTTCCTCAATGACCTGATTAATCTGGTCTTTATCACTTAATATATTTTTGATTGTGGATTCAAAATAATTTCCCGGTTTTAATAATTGTTTCATTACAGCATGGAAAATATTCCCCATACTTGCAAAAGAAATATTTTCATCTGCTATTTCAGGTTCTTTGAGTTGCTTTACATATTTAAAATAATACTTTAGCGGACAATCCATATAAGTCGTTAAAGCAGAGGAAGAAAAATGCTTGATTTTTTCCATTTCTGCCAAAACATTATCATCCTTTTCTATCGATAAGTTTTTATCAGAGCTATTAAAAACTGTATTCGTTTGAAGTGAATATTTATTAAAATTCAATTTCCCCTGAAACTGCAACTGATAAATAAACCGGCTTTTTTCGCCTTTATTTAAGTCATCTTGAACAGAATTATAGATAAAAGACACTTTTTTTGCCCTGTAAAGCAAACGGTAAAAGGAATATGAATAAATGGCTTCCTGATTTTCAAATGTTGGTAAATTGAACGCTTTTTTAATATTATATGGTATTAACGAATTATTTTTACTAATCTTTGGAAAGTTCTCATCATTAGCAGATAAAAATATAACATTATCAAAGTCCAAAAGGCGGGTTTCTAACAGTCCCATAACCTGAATTTTATCTTCTGCATTTTCCGGTGCTTGAAAATGGATTTTTTCTTCTGTGGCCACCATGTTGAAAATGGTCCGGAACACTTTTAAAGAGATAATATCCTCCGGTAAGTCATTTAATCTTTTTGACACAATCTCAATGATTCTCAAAGTTTGTGTTATGGCTAATTGGTAAAACTGATTTTGCTTTTGGCTATCATCAACCATTTTTGTTAAAAACAAAAGCCAATGGTCAGTTAAATTTTTGACTTCTGAAACTTCAAATAGTTTTACCAAGACTTCCGGCAAAATTGTTTTTAAATAATTTAAAGATAAATATTGTAAATTATCTTCGTTGATTTTCTGAATTACATTTTGACTGGAAAATGTATCAGGGAAAACGGTATTTTCCAAATAGAGGGTAAATGGATTGTTTAACAGGTTTATCAAAGGAGTATAAAAGACCGATGAATTTTTCATCGTCAATTTTATATCCAATATTAATTCTAAAAATTGAACAGACGGTAAGTAAGTAACAGGTAAACCGGTTGAGACATTATATTTTTCAGGACTTTTCAATATTAAGTCCATTAACGGCACTAAAAGATGCTCATCATTCAATACAATACCGGTTTTCTCATTTTCAGCAACATTATTCAGAATCGTAGCCAAAGTATCTATCTGAAGCGTTTCCGAAGGCACCGGGTATTCATTAAACGCTGTATTTATTTTATTATCAACAGGTTCATGCCTTATAAATTCATTCCCAAATGTTGCAATATTCTCATAAATAAATCTTGCTGATTTTGAAAAATCAAAACGGGAATCATAATCCCAAAAGAAATATGCTTTACCTTTTTCTTTCAAAAACGAAAATATTTCAATTTGAACCTTAGTCAATGCGTTAAATCCTATAAAACAAAATGCAGGCAATTCTTTCTTAGGCATTTTCATCAGTTGTTTTTGTGTTTCCCTATATGCCATTGCTTCGTATCCTACACTATGACCTGTTAATTTAAGTTTGATATTTTCAAATATGGGCCACATTATTTTCCAAAATTCAACAAAATAGGATTTTACTAAGTTTTTATCATCTGATATTTCAACATTTTTCCAAAATTCTTTTAATATAATCTTTTGTTCGTCATTCAAAAAATCAAATACTTCATCAATTTTTTTTATTTCTGAAATAAATTGGAAAAGTTTATTGATTTCATCATGTGTTAACTCTTTATCTACCGTATCAAAATCAGATAATATATATTGTCCTAAAAACAAAAAATCATCAAAATCTATTTGCTTTTCTTTTTCTTTAAAATATTTTTTGAACTCATCGAACAAAAGCAATAACAATTGGAATCCATTAACTTCATCTAATCCGGAAAATGAAAATACAAAATCACGAATTGCCAAAATTTGAGGTAACCAATTAGGCTTCTTGATGTGTTTTACAACATGTTTCCTAAATTTCGCAGCCGATCTTCTATTAGGCAAAACAACATAAACTCCTTGATATTCATGGAATTTACGGTTAATTTGTAACGCTACATTTTCTAAAAACATAAAAAAATATTAGATGTCCGTAAAATCACTTACATATTGGATTGTATAATGCATATCTTTGAATCAACCATTAAGGTAAAATTTCTTTCTCATAGGTACACAAAAGGGCGGTTTCTCCGGGAACCGCTTTTTTTTATGTCCAAGTGAAAAAGTAAAAAGTTTGTAAAACACTCACTTTCTACTTTTTACTTTTTAACTTTTTAAACTGAACTCATCTGTAAACCCTTCTAGAATGTTTCTTACAGGCGTGCTTAGCAAATTTTGATTTTTTTCCATGAAGCGGGAAAGTAAAGTTGACACCGCCATAAGATATTTCATTTTTTAATGTTATTCCTCCAAAGACTTTAACGGTGAAATAAGAACCTTTTCCGGGTTTAATTCTAAAACCTGCATTTGCAATTGGTCCAAAATCAGGTGCTTGGCTAGAGACCTCAGATAATGTTATCATTGGAATTGCCATCATGCCAGCTCCAAGAAAAAATCCAATAAAACTCCGGCTCTTTTTATCAGGATAAGCACCTTGCAGAAGATTATAATTAAATGATGGGGCAAAAACAGGTATTGCAGAAACTTTTGTTTCAGTAATTTCATCTACAAAAGCCATATTAACAAAAGCATCTAAATTAAAAGACAAGTTCATATATTTACCCATCTTAATAATTGTCTTACGATAATTAATGTTAACATTAGGTCCATAATAAGATAGGAAACCTATATTTTCTATACGACCAAGATCGCCGGCACCAATTCCTCCACCAAGATTCCAAATATGTGATTTTTCTTTCTTATTCATCTGTGCCTTCAACAATGAAGAAACAGATAACATAAAAATAAAAGAAATAAGAATAAGAAAATATTTTTTTAACATATTATTAGTAATTTGGTTGCTAAAATAGTTTATTTTATTATATAAACTAATAATAGTGCTAAAAAATTATCTTCAGAAATTAAATAATAAAAATTAAAAAAACTTTATCCGTAAAATTTCAGTTTACTTGTTAATATACAATTTTTTCTTCAGGCTAATGAAGCACTTGAATTCTTAAAGAGAGCTTTACTAAAGTCAACTCTTATTGTCCAAGGTATGATTTCAATAATTTACTTCTTGAAGTATGTCGTAACCGACGAATTGCCTTTTCCTTTATTTGACGCACCCGTTCACGCGTTAAATCAAATTTATTACCAATTTCTTCAAGCGTCATTTCCTTTGTTGAAATACCAAAAAAATGTTTTATGATATCACGTTCCCTGTCTGTAAGTGTTTCTAAAGCTCTTTCAATTTCATTACTTAACGACTCCTGAATTAGTGAATTATCAGTTCGTGGAGAAGAGGTATTTGGTAATACATCCAATAATGTATTGTCTTCGCCTTCTACAAATGGCGCATCAACGGAAACATGACGCCCGGCAACACGCAAAGTATCTGCTATTTTTTCTTTTGCAACTTCTAATTTATCAGCAATCTCTTCAGTAGATGGTGAGCGTTCATTTTCTTGCTCAAAAGCTGACAAAATTTTATTAATCCTATTTAATGACCCAACCTGATTAAGCGGTAATCGAACTATTCTTGATTGTTCAGCTAAAGCTTGAAGTATTGATTGACGAATCCACCATACGGCATACGATATAAATTTAAATCCACGGGTTTCATCAAATTTTTTAGCGGCTTTTATAAGACCTAGATTTCCTTCATTAATTAAATCAGGAAGACTTAAGCCCTGATTCTGGTATTGTTTTGATACAGATACAACGAAGCGTAAATTAGCTTTAGTTAGTTTTTCTAAAGCTTCTTTACTCCCCTTTCTTATCTGCTGTGCTAATTCAACTTCTTCCTCTACAGAAATTAACTCTTCTTTACCAATTTCCTGTAAATATTTGTCAAGTGATGCACTTTCACGATTAGTAATTGATTTTGTTATCTTTAATTGCCTCATATTCAGATAAATATTTGTTAGATGTGATTTTCGGACTGCAAAAGTCTATATAATTTTTGATACAAAAAAATTTATTTTGTGCCTTATAAACGATATTTCGTTAAAATAGTTTCAATTTTTAACATTTTTTTAAAATTTTTCCTTTAATTTTATCTTGAAAGGAATACTTTTATCATTTCTCAAGACAATAACATTAATTACATCATTTGGTCTATATTTAGCTAATTGTTCTTGAAGTTGAGGTAATGACTTTATTTTCAGACCATTTACGCTTTCAATAATATCTCCTTTTTTAACACCCGCTCTTCCGGCAGCACCATCAGGATTAACATCATAAACATATACGCCTTCAGTTTGTGAGATATTAAGATATTTGGCTATGTCAGCATTTAAGTCAACTATGGAAGCACCGATAAAAGCTCTTTGAACTTTACCATATTTAATCAAATCGGCTACAACTTTTTTGACAATATTTACAGGAATAGCAAATGAGTATCCGGTATAAGACCCGGTATTTGATGCGATAGCAGTATTAATTCCAACTAATTCACCGGCAGTATTTACAAGAGCTCCCCCACTATTTCCGGGATTTACCGCTGCGTCAGTTTGAATAAAGGCTTCAATACCATATTTTGACATAATGTTAATATTTCTGGCTTTGGCACTAACAATGCCTGCAGTTACGGTAGAAGTTAAATTAAATGGATTACCGATAGCTAAAACCCATTGACCTACTTTAAGATTATCCGAGTTTCCATATAATAGATAAGGTAAACCTTTTTCATCTATTTTCAATAAAGCAATATCTGTCATTTCGTCATGACCAATAACAGTTGCTTCATATTCTCTTTTATCATTAAGCGTAACATTAATTATTGATGCACCTCGTATAACATGATAATTTGTCACAATATATCCGTCATCAGATACGATTACGCCTGACCCACTTGCTAATGGCATAATTTGATTATAATATCTTGGTTGTCTTCCAAAGAAAAAATCTTCGAATGGGTTACTGGAATACTGCTGATTAATTTTTGTTTTAATATGCACAACAGCATGAACAGATTTTTCAGCCGCTTCTGTGAAATCTGGAATACTATTGGGTATAAATGATACATTTTGTGATGGAATCTTTTCATTTTCCTGATCTACAACAGATTTCAAAAACTCATTTTTGTCATCAAAAAAATTAACATAAACTACTAACATTAAAACGCTTACAGACATACTAATTAATGCAGTTAGAAAAAATGCTTTCTTTTTCATAATTACTTGTTTTTTAATGATTAAATAAATATATTTATCTTTGTCAAATATCTAATTACAATTTTAATGCACAAATTTCCATTTTATTGTTTTTTTTAAAATTACTTAACAGATGTTATTAAAAATTTACAAATATCATGGTGCAGGGAATGATTTTATCATCATTGTTAATAGAAACCAAGTGTTTACAACCTCTCAAGAAACAATTCGATGGCTCTGTGAAAGGCATTTTGGTATCGGTGCAGATGGTTTAATGACCTTAGAAAGTGATAAGGAAAATGACTTTAAAATGCATTATTTTAATGCCGATGGAAATGAAGGGACAATGTGTGGTAATGGTGGAAGATGTATTGTGCATTTTGCAAAAAAAGAAGGTATCATACAAGGTGATTCAACTGTCTTTTCTGCCATCGACGGCATACACGAAGCAAAATTTATTTCAAATAATATTATCAAACTAAAAATGAATGATGTCCCTATTGAGTCAATAAAAAATATGCCTGAAGGATTATTTTTAGACACGGGTTCTCCTCATTTAGTTAGATTTGAGAAAGAAATTGGTTCAATTGATGTGTATTCGACCGGCAAAAAATTACGATACTCCCCTGCCCTGGCAAAACAGGGCGGTGCTAATATTAACTTTGTTGAAATAAATAAAGAAAACCTTAAAATGCGAACCTACGAAAGAGGCGTAGAAGCAGAAACACTTGCCTGTGGCACAGGAGCAGTAGCTTCAGCAATAGCTTTTTCTGTAAAAAATAATATATCTCAATCGCCAATAAAAATTAAAGCATTAGGTGGTGATTTAAAAGTTCATTTTCAGCGCACAGAAAAAAGTTTTAACAATATTTGGCTCGAAGGCCCTGTTCAATTTGTATTTTCAACTAAAACAAACATATGAAATCTTTAAAAGGAACCCAAACAGAAAAAAATCTTTTAAAATCATTTGCAGGAGAATCGCAAGCTAAAATGCGATACGAATACTTCTCAAAACAAGCTAAAAAAGAAGGATTAGAACAAATTGCTGCAATTTTTGAAGAAACTGCCATAAACGAAAAAGCCCATGCTAAACGGTTTTTCAAATTTCTGGAAGGCGGTATGGTAGAAATCACCGCTTCGTATCCTGCCGGAAAAATTGGCACCACTTTAGAGAACCTCAAAGCAGCTGCCGAAGGTGAAAATGAAGAATGGACAGAACTATATCCTGAATTTGCAGACATAGCTGAAAAAGAGGGATTTAAAGAAATTGCCAATGCTTACCGGTTAATTGCCGAAGTAGAAAAAGCGCATGAAAAGCGTTATCGCCAATTATACGCAAACCTGGAAAGCGGAAAAGTTTTTGAAAGAGAAAATAAAATTGTTTGGAAATGCCGTAATTGTGGTTATTTGCATGAAGGCACCAAAGCACCAAAAGTTTGCCCTGCCTGTTTACATCCACAAGGGTATTTTGAAATTCAAGAGACTAATTATTAGTTTTTTGATTTTTTAATGATTGCTTCATTTCTTGTTTTAGAAATGCGGCAGTATAACCTTTTCCGGAAGCAACAATTTCTTCAGGAGTGCCTGTTGTCATAATCTCGCCTCCATTTTCACCGCCATCGGGACCTAGATCAATAATATAATCTGCATTTTTTATGATGTCCATGTTGTGTTCAATCATTATTACGGTATTCCCTCTGTCCACAAGGCGGGCAATTACTGAAAGAAGCACTTTAATATCCTGAAAATGTAATCCTGTTGTCGGTTCATCCAAAATATAAAGTGTTCTTCCGGTGTCCCGTTTTGATAATTCTGCTGCCAATTTCATTCGTTGTGCCTCTCCGCCCGAAAGCGATGGTGATGCCTGTCCTAATGTTAAATATCCCAGACCAACTTCTTGCAATATTTTTATTTTACGGTAAATGGACGGTATGTTTTCGAAAAAAGATACAGCATAATTAACAGTCATATTCAACACATCGTTAATTGATTTGCCTTTATAAGTTACTTCCAAGGTTTCACGATTATATCGACGACCGTTGCATACGGGACAAGTAACATACACATTAGGCAGGAAATTCATCTCGATTGTCTTTAATCCGGCACCTTTACATTCTTCACATCTGCCGCCTTTTACATTGAATGAAAAACGATTAGCTTTAAAACCACGAATCTTTGCCTCCGGTAAGGAAGCAAATAACTTTCTAATTTCACTCATCACCCCGGTATATGTCGCCGGATTTGATCGTGGAGATTTTCCTATTGGCGACTGATCTACGGCAATTACTTTATCAAGGTTTTCAAGACCTTCAACTTTATCAAAAGTTAAAGGCAAATTATTAGCATGGTAGAATTTTTGTTTCAAATAAGTATATAGCGTATCATACACCAGTGTTGATTTGCCACTCCCCGAAACGCCGGTAACACAAATAAAAGTCCCCAAAGGAAACCTTACGGTTATATTTTTCAGATTATTTCCTCTTGCACCATAAACAGTAAGAAAATTTCCGTTTCCTTTTCGCCTGACCAGTGGTACCGGAATTTGTTTTTTACCATTAAGATATTGTACCGTTAGTGTATCTTTTTTTAATAAATTATCCTTAAACTCATTCGCTAATATTTCGCCACCGTGTCTGCCTGCTCCGGGACCAATATCAATCACAAAATCAGCATTGAGCATTATATCTTTATCATGTTCCACTACAATAATCGTATTACCCACATCTCTCAAAGCTTTTAACGAAGCAATTAGTTTTTGATTGTCTCGTTGATGAAGACCAATACTTGGCTCATCAAAGATGTAAAGCACATTTACCAGTTGTGAACCAATTTGTGTTGCTAAGCGGATTCGTTGACTTTCGCCACCGGATAATGAAGATGATTGCCTATTCAAGGAGAGATACCCAAGTCCAATATTATTAAGCAATAATAATCGCGTTTTAATTTCTTTTAAAATATTTTCTGCTATTTCTACACTCCTTTTATCTATTTTTTTTGGTAAATCAATAACCCATTCCAACAATTGGGAAAGGTCCATTTCGGTAATATCACCAATTGAATAATTGGCAATTTTAAAAAACAAACTTTCTTTCTTTAATCGTTTACCATGACATACCGGGCAAATCTTTTTCTTGTAAAATTGATTAGCCCATCGTTTTTGAACAGGATTATTTTCATTTGAATCGAAGAAATTTTGCAGATAATTGACAACGCCATCAAATGAAAGATAATAGCTTGATGTTGAACCCAAAGGTGATTTCTCCAATAAAAAAGATTCGTTTGAGCCATATAAAATTATGTTAAGGACATCCTTTGGAAGTTTTTTTATGGGCGTTTCAATAGAAAAACCATATTTTTTTGTAATGGCTTCTAACTGCCAAAACACCAAAACATTTTTATATTTTCCCAAAGGTTTGATTCCCCCATTTTTGATAGATAAACTGTCATCCGGGATAATTTTTTCTAAATCCAATTCGGTAACATAGCCTAATCCTTTACATTTAGGGCAAGCCCCTTTCGGTGAATTGAATGAAAAAGAATGTGGTGCCGGTTCATCATACGCTAATCCGGTTTCAGGGCACATCAATTTTTTACTAAAATATGAAATTTTATTCGTCTCAGGATTTAATACCATAAGTGTATCTTTTCCCTGTTGAAATGAAATTCGTATGGCTTCTTTCAGCCGCTTCTCATTTTTCTCGTTTACTGTAAATGAGTCAATTACCAATTCAATAAAATGATTTTTATAGCGATCTACTTGATGATTTCGAGGCAGTTCAACAATTTCCCCATCTATTCTTGCAAACAAAAAACCTTTGGACAAAAACTTATTAAACAACTCGCGATAGTGTCCTTTTCTTCCACGGACAAATGGTGCCAGAAAAAATATTTTCTGATTTGAAAATTGTTTTTGTATTTGTTTGAAAATCTCGTGCTCACTCATTTTAACCATTGGTTTTCCCGTTTTGTAAGAGTAAGCTACACCAATACGGGCATACAACAGACGAATAAAATCATATATCTCAGTAAGTGTTCCTACCGTAGAACGCGGATTTTTCACAGTCGTTTTTTGCTCAATAGCAATTACAGGACTCAAGCCTTCAATTAAATCCACATCAGGGCGTTCAAAATTACCAAGGTAATTCCGGGCATAGGCCGAGAATGTTTCAATATAACGACGTTGCCCTTCGGCGTGAATGGTATCAAATGCCAAAGACGATTTGCCACTACCACTTACACCGGTAATGACGGTAATCTTATGATGAGGAATTTTTGTAGAAATGTTTTTGAGATTATGTTCCCTCGCACCATAAATTTTAATAAAACTTTCCAAAGAATCTTCTGCCATTAAAATCAATCTTAAATAGAATCAACAGGCGAAGCAGAATCTTGTTCCTCTTGAAAATAATAATCTTCAAGAAAATTCCTTTTCAGAGGCACTTTGATAGCATATTTTATACTATCAGGGTTCAGTAATTGTCTGCCACGGATCCAAGGGTTCATATCTTTCAATATTTTCAAGTTTATGGATTGAGAAATCGCAAAATCTTCAAGACTGGTAATTGTTGTATCAATTGTATCAATTTTAAATTCAGGATAACGATACAAGTCTTTTTGCCTGAAATGGAAACCGTATCTCTCAGGATTACTCAATATATATTTTATGGCTATAATTCGATAAACATAACGAGCCGTTTGCTGATTCAGATATAAATCATAATAAGAAGTAACCTGTTGTTTAAGCAGTTGATTTTTCAGACTTCCCATTCCTATATTATAGGATGCTGCAACCAATGTCCAGTTTTTAAAGATATCATAAGCGGCATTCAAATAATCGCAAGCGGCTTGCGTAGATTTCTCAAGATGATAGCGTTCATCAATATTTTTATTTACGGTTAAACCATATTGTTTTGCCGTTTTTTTCATAAACTGCCAAAATCCGACAGCATGCGATGGTGAAACAGCATTTGTCAATCCGCTTTCAGCTAAGGCCAGATATTTAAAATCATCGGGAATATTATTTTTTTTCAAAATAGGTTCAATAATTGGGAAATATTTATTTGCCCGCTTAATAAATAATAAAGTTTGTGATTGCCAATAGGTATTTACCAAGAATTCACGGTCTAAGCTTTCAAATACATCATATTTTTTAATAGGAACCGGTTCTCCGGCAAAATTCAAATTTTCAGGCATTGGAACTGCATATATCGCATAATGTCTTAAAAATTCATTTGAGGATACTTTATCTTTATTTTCAATTTTAGAGAAAGAAAAAAATCTAACAAAAGTTACCAGTACAGTTATTGTCAATAAAAAAAATGCTAAACGAAATAAAGATTTATTTTTTTTCACCCTAATAGATATTTATTTTGCTTTTGTAATGCGCGTATTACCATATAAAAACAGAAATACAAAGAAAATAAAAATTACAATCACTACTTTCCAAGTTATTGTAAAATTTATCAATCTAAATAATAAAGACATTGCCACGAAATTGCTAACCAAAGAAATAAGAAGAAGAAACAAAACAGCATTACGCTCAGAAAAACCAAGATAAACCAAATAATGAGTTGTATGGTCTTTTCCACCCTTAAATGGCGATTTACCAGCCAATATTCTATTTATAGTAACAGTGGTAGTATCCACTAACGGTATTAAAAATACCAAAGCAATAATTAATACGGTCTCCAGTCTTGACAACACAGGAAAAGAAAAAATTTCTTGTTGCCAAAAAAATAAAATCCCTATACCTGACAATATGGCACCTAAAAACTGACTTCCGTTATCGCCCATATACATTTTTGCGGGATGCCAATTAAAGATTAAAAAAGTTAATAATGCCGGTAATACTATGATAGGTAATACAAGATAAATATTATTATTTATCCATAAAAACAGCGCTAAAACGATTAATATTGATAAAGCGATGGAAGTTGTGATTCCATCCATATTATCCAGCATATTAAAAGCATTCATGATACCTGCGACCCAAAAAATGGTCAAGCAATAATTTAGGTATTTATTATGAAAAAACTGTATTTCCAATCCGAAATAGATAAACAGTATAGCAATTACAACCTGCACTAAGAATTTAAAATATGGAGAGGTGCTTAATAAATCATCTGCCAATCCCATTAAAAAAGCAATAGTAGCTGCAATGAAAATAGCAAGACCAACCGGTTCTATAAGTTTTTTATAGTTTATTAAAAAGAAAAGTATCCCAACTAAAAATGTGATGTAAAAAGTTACACCTCCTAAAACAGGTTTTGTTTGCGATGCCCATCTAATAACATTTGTTCTAGCTTTTTTTATAAGAATAGTCTTAGAACGAACAACAAAATAACGATGAGTAAAATAACTTAATATTAATAAAGCTACAGATAATAAAGAAAATAATAGATTGAAATTCATGCTTACAAACTACTTTCTAAACAACCATTTTTTTTGTCTTCCATTATTGCGATGAGTTCTATTATCAGAGTAGCCAAAGCCATAGCCATA
>Ga0114934_10000271_pt1 | contig 32797 bp, 33 predicted proteins | sample 4SBtaG_2_FD_99695 | JGI IMG/M metagenome (GOLD analysis project Ga0114934, IMG submission 99695) | Deep subsurface microbial communities from Kolumbo volcano to uncover new lineages of life (NeLLi) - 4SBTROV10_white metaG | ecosystem: Environmental > Aquatic > Marine > Volcanic ...
AGCAAGATCCTTAAGTATTTCACCCCAAAAAACCCGTTCGGTGTGGTCTATAAGTGAATATTCAAGTTAGCGAGAGGTAACAACAGATGTTTTGCCCCTAAAAATGCAGCTTTATTGTTAGTTTTTTCAAATTGATAATGCTACTACAACGATCAAATCTTCAGCTTTGTGAGGCAACTGAAAGGGCACTAGCGGTTTTTAAAACGATTGATTAAATAGACTATAAGTCCACTTAATGACAGACTCAGCGCGAGTGTCGCTTTCCCCCAATGTCGGTTGATATAAGGACTATACCTGTAATTTTGATCGGATGAACAACGCCAGCCTTCGTAATTAAAAGACCCTCCCTGATCATTGCATACATCAACCAGGTATTGTTCATAACCGTAATGGCCTATTAAAGCCACGAGCGGAATCGTTAAGAGAAAATACGGGGCAGATGGAAATTTATCTATCATAATCGCTGTCCCGTCAAAATGATCGGAGCACAAGATTGAATGTAGCTGGTGTATGAAAGATGGAGATTACGCATAGTACCTTTTGCTAGGCAGGGTTATCTGCACCAAGTCGATATAGATATATCTTGTGTTAAAGAAAAAACAAATGACCACAGATCACAAATGACTGACTATGAAGAAATACAGTAGTATCTAAAAATTCTTGATCAGAGCCTCATCCGTTATTCGCTCCTTACCCCCTCTGCTCATTATTGTTTCTGTCTTGTCATCTCCGTTATTTCATTAGTGAGTCAAAGACTTTCTGTTTGTCTACTGATTCAGCCGCTTTTGGCTTATCCACGGAATCATAGGCTTTTTTATAGTCTTTTGTTGTTACCGCCTCCATTGCTTTTTGTTTATCAACCGATTCAACAGCTTTGTTCGAATCAACTGAATCAACCAAACCTTGATAATCAACAGCCATAGCGACGGGCATCCAAACCGAGAAAAGTATTAAAGAAATGATTATTTTCATGGCAATCGGTCCTTTTGTTTTTTTAGGAAGGAGCAAAACCAGAGGTTAAAACATAATTTAGTGTTTGTCCAATTGTCTAAATTAGCTGTTCGCTTTAACCCTTCTTGCATGTCTAAGATTGATCCCATCTGAATCCCTGGCTTTAACGTACAGAGGTGATTCTGATAGGTAACAAAAGACTCGAATAATTGACCATAGCCATTACTCTCTACTATAAACCCCTTGATGTTCCCTCCAGGCTTGGTGGTGGTACTGATAAATTGCCCCATTGCCTAGACGGTTGATTTTAATTTGTGGCAACCCGAAAAAGTATCCTTGCCCAAACTCAAAAACACTTATCAACTTACCCTTCGTTGTCCAACCATCATCAATTGGTAATATATCAAGCTGGGCAAGCCGAGCCTTTGCCCCTACTCCAGTTTTGGTAGCAATTGTCCATCCCCATTCCCCAAAACTAGGGACATTATGATGATACTGATCGACAACCAAAAAACCACTGTGGCGAAGGGTTTTACCGATACTCAAAAAGGCATTTTTCGCATGGTAAGGAGAGGTCGACTGCACTGTCATCGCACCATCACCCGAAAGTAATTGCCTAAGTTTGCTATAGAACCGTGCGGTATATAATTTATTTAGATCTGGATGGCTAGGATCGGGAAGGTCGACAATAATGGTATCAAACATTTGTATTGTGCCAAGGAGGTGGTCTACTTCCTCAAAGGCATCACCGACGATAATCTTAACCCTAGGGTCCTGCAAACTGTGGTGATTCAACTCGAGTAGCCGTTGGTTTATAGCCGCACCCTCTACGAAGCGCGGCATCTTAAAAAAATCAATAATGTCATGGTCGATGTCAATGAGTACGACTTCTTTGGGTGACCACCGTAAAATATCGCGCAAAGCCAAGCCGTCACCACCACCGATAATTAACACTCTTTCATGCCGTGCCGAAGCCACCATTGCTGGATAGGTCAATAAGGCGTGGTAAATATGTTCATCATGAGAGGAAAATTGGGTTCGTCCGTTTATATAGAAACCCGTGATCGGTGGTTGAAGTGGGTCAACAGTTCTCTCTGTAATCACCACTCGTTGATATCGGGTAGACAATCGGTATACAACTCTATCCTTATATAATATATCTTCCATCGCTGCATCCCATCCAGGTCCGTACAGACCGATCGTCATGATTAAACTAGCAGCAATGATATGGGCAACTAACAAAAAGTGACGCCATCTAATTTTATTAAAAAACAGGAAAAAAAATACCAAACCAACACATAGATTAGCCGCAGCTGTGATGGATGCTGCCAACGTAGGCTCCAAACGGAGCATCAATCCAACCCAAATTGCCGCTCCAATCCCAGCACCAATATAATCCATACCATAAATATCACCGGTATTATGTGCTAGTTTGTATCCGTACATAGATTCCCGCACCCGAGCGATCAAAGGAATTTCCGCCCCTATCAAAGCACCCAGAATAAAACCTACAACATAGGGAACTGTTTCAGCCACATCGACCAAATTTTTTATAAAACCCCCCATCGGTACTAAATCCATAGGCATTCCAAAAGTTTTGGCGATACTCACAGGTAGGGTATGTATAAAAGCAAAAACACAGGCGATCAATAAAACACCGGAGCCACCTAAAATCGCGATAGATAGCTCAAGCCATGCAAAGCCTGTATACGGACAAGTGATATATCGAGCCACGAATGCGCCGATACCCATAGATACAATCATGACGCCAATCATGGCAAAAATAACAGTTTCTACGGCACCCAATACGCGTCCAGTGTAATGCGAGAGCAAATATTCGTAAATTAATCCACATCCCGCCAAAACTGCCATGATTACAAACAACCCGAAGTCCTTTAATGTTAGTGACTTCATCTGTTTCTTCCTGTAGGAATCTTCACATTAGTCAGGATTGTTTCAATGCAATAAACTGTAGATTGGGCAAAAAGACGCATTCCAACGATTAATATTGGAATGACCCCCAATACCAATTAGGCAAACCGGAATGAGTATTTTTTCAAGGTTAAGTTTCGCCTCTTTTCCCACCACGTATCGAACAGTTTCATGGGGTTCAGCGCAAGACAATGAAAGGCAGTCAGTTACTCACCATTCATATTTTTAGACGGATGAAATTCAATGACGAAACTTTTGATATTCAAGCCAGCATTAATGACAAAACGCTCCAAATTTCCAGTACCCCGAAGCACTTTCAAATACACATCTTGCTGATAAGATTTCCCAAACTCTTCACTATAAATTTCAGGTAGTTGTAAAAGCGTTTTCTCCAATTTTTCGTTGAATTTAGCTTCCGTGATAAACAAACTAGTGTTTGCATAGGGATTATTCCCAAGTGCCTGGTGTGTTTTTGAAAAACGATCGATACCCGCTTGAGTTAACTCCAATAAGGACTGAATTTCAAAATGCCAATTTTGATTGGCAATCGGTAGCACAATCTCACTGTATGTAGGAAACTCTTTTACAAAAGGCTTCTTATTTGAGCTACATCTCAAGTTTTCGCTAATCTGATCACAGTTGATATCAACTTCCAAAGGTTTCACCAAAACCACCGAACTGGACGGTTTTTCAAAAGATTCTTTTGGTGTTTGCGTAGATTGATCTTCCAGGTCGATCGAAGCTGCTTCCGTTTTTTCGTTTTGGGTGATCGATCCTTTATCTTCAACTGAAATCTTGGGTGTTTGAGGCCCCGTACAGGAAATTAGCAAAATCATCACAAAAATCCCAGAAAATTGGCAAAAATATCGACCTATCGATAAAACGAAAGCGGGATTATATATTTGATACATTCGAAAAATACTTTAGCTTCAATACAATAACTGATCACAAAGTTGTCAAGTTTCTACTTTCAAACCTTGTACCCTAGAGGATTGCCCGGGTCAACACCATCCATGAACGGTAAACGACGATCCTGATTAGTAATTTGATAGACTCGTCCCAACCAATTATTAAATAGAGCCTTTGTGCTATCACGCCAAGTATTATCCAGGTGGGGAACCACGTCGGACTCAGGAAATTCTGGAAAAGCTTCCTTCCCATTTTTGGCAATAACCACTCGCTTGTGAAACTCCCCCAATACACGACGAACATGGGCATTAAAATAATGCTCTGGAAATGGTGGATAATCAACTCTTTCTTCATGAAAAAACAGAAAAATTTCCCTTTTATACTCCTTAAGTAAGCTAATCAAGTCATATTCAGGGTGGCCTTGAAAAAAAATCATACGAAATAGATCCGGACTGACTGCCAAATGGACACCCGCATCTTCACTCTCAACCAGAACTTTCAATCCGGCGGACTCGAGGTCTTCTTTAAAAACTTCGTTAAATCTTGAATGGGGCACATCAAACCGCGTATTAATATCCGCCACAAGAGGATGGTGACGAGCAACCACACGATGCGAAAACACGCCCCACCTTTTTTCACCCAAATGTGTTCGCTTTATACCATAGCAATATTGGAGTAAGGCATGGGTTGCCAGACAAGAACAAAGAATCGAAGTCACATCGCGCTTGGCCCATGCCAGCACCGCTGTTAAAGGTTTCCAAAAAACTTCATCAGGAAGACTGGACTGAGTCACGTTTGCACCACTTACAATCAACGCATCGACTCCATCATCCTGGATTTTTTCAAAAGGCTCATAGAAGCAGTCGATATGTTCTTGGGCTTCTTGAGACCGTTCCAGACCATCAATAGTAAACAGATGAACATGAAACTGAGCGATCTCATTTGATGTCCCAACCAATCGCATAAACTGTCGCTCCGTTGCTTCCAGAGCAGCATCTGGCATCATGTTCAAAAGGCCAATATGCAGCTCTCGAATATCCTGATGCAATGCATAGTCAGGAGAAAGAACTTGCAGACCTTCCTGGCGAAGACGGTTAAAAGTCGGTAAATTAGAATGCGCAACTAAGGGCATTTTGGCTCTATTTTTTTAAGGAAATTTGTAAGATGGGTGAGCCACATCAGCATTTTTTAGCGATCGCTTCGGCAACCAAGTCGAGGAAATCTTGCTCACCGTCAACATTTTCAATCCGGCACGCATCGATAACATACCCGTATTGATCCGCGACCGCTTCATAGCGAGGCAATCTGGACCGAAACAACTCGGGGAAAACCCATGTAACAAATTCATCCGGGGGAATATCTTTAGGTTGTGAATAACCAGAAATATTTAAAAACTCCGGTAGATTTTCGTCTAGGAACTTTTCGCGATAATAAAGCGGTTTAGGTTGTTTTTTTGCTCTATCAATCAGCTTATTTTCCAATTCGGGAGAGGTCCTCAAATATAGAATCAGCGAGTGATCAGCAAGGGTTTGCATGACTGTCGGGTCATCCAGCTCACAAACGCTACCTCCAGCATCGTTTATAAAATGTTTGTATCCGTAGATCTCTCGGGCTTTGGCGATAAACCTAGGCACATCATTCATGGCCGATATTTCAGCCTGCCGATGCAATGCCTGCCGTCTTTTAAATTCTTCTAAAGACAGTCCACCGAGACTCGGATCACCGACCTTACCGAGAAATGTCGATATCGGCGATAAATTATCTACGGTGATATTACTACAGATATAAATTGAATCGGATACCAACAGATCTTGTAAAAACGGAACTCCCATTGCCTGCCGTTTTATATTATCCAAGATCGGCTCTTCCAGATACTTTGTGCCTATTCGATAATCGCCAGAGTAATGAAACCATTTTTCTTTAGGCAGGTTATCAGCCAGCGTAGTCTTCCCTACACCAGACATACCCAACAAGGTAATCCGTTTGGTTTCCCAATCCAGGAATTCACCTGCACTCATTTTCATCTTGGTTTTGTTACTCGGAAGCTGTTGAAGCTGAAAGACTAATTTTATAGCTTATATGCATTCTATTCAGCTATTGATTTACGCACAAGTTATTTCACAAAGGACCGTCCTTTGTTTGGACGTCATAGCCTGCACACCCCTCAAAATAGAATATAAATTTGCACCCAAAAGACGCTGCCCAAAATTAGACAGATCTACTACGATAAGTCTGATTGTTCAAATTTTTAAATGGGGTGTTAAAAGCTATTTCGACAACAACAACATTAGGCGTTCAGCTTGATCGTTAGACCATAGTCGTTGTGGGCTATCTGCGTAGTAAATCCCCGATAAACCCTTCCTATCCAGTCTCAGAAACCAGATGCCTTCTTCACCTTTTGAATAGGCAATATCCATACTACTGAGGAGACCAGATTGCTTGGGCAATTTTATCAAAACTACAGATAAATTCTCATCTCCTTTGAACGTCTTGGTTATCTGCAATACGCCTAACCGAAGAGAATCATTGTTTCTAGAGGGGGTTATTTCAGTAATCCCTATGAGTTTGGCGCTAACAATCAAGGACGAACGCTCAATAAGCTCTGGATCAGTCATTTTCATCCACATTGCAGTCGCGTTAAATGAGAAAAAACAATGCATTACAAAAAACAACAACACCATTAACTTTCTCATTATTTGTTCTTCCTTAAGCAATGTGCACCAGGGTATATCTCGTTGTGAATGGAATATAAAGGCGGGTTGAAAGAGCCGTGATTTTTTTGAGTAATATATGGCGTTAAGGTCATCAAGGGCGCTGATTATCAGCGCATGACATTACTCCCTAAAAACACATACTCATCTGCGTTAGGCCAATAGGCAGGGCAAAATTGCCAGCTTTATTTAATTCCCATTACGTCTCTGGCCGCTGCATCATAAATAAAGCACCGATTCCTGACAGGAATAACCATAATGCTCCAGGGAGAGGAACAACCGCAGATCCATATATAAAGATAGCACCTTCAATATCGTCCGCTTGAGGTCCTACGAAATCCTCGGTATAAAATGGTTCCAATAACGAACCAGCAACATCTGTATGAGCAAGACCAATAGCATGCCCAATCTCATGTGCCGCCACCTGAAAGATATCAACACCCGGCCCTCCAAAACCAATTTTCCAATTTTCTGCTACATCAAAGTGTAAATCACCCGAAGCAGTCAATCCGTTAACAGGTGCGAAAAAGGTATGAGCAATTGTATTCCCTTCACCATCAAATGCATGTCCACCAATTCGTATATCCCCCGAGAGTGTGGATTCATTAAAAGGGACACCGTCATCAGTTATTTCGGTAAATATTATATTGGCTACCGCCGACCAAGCATTAAAGGCTTTAACTATTTCCGCTCTATAGCCAATTGGCATAAATTCATCTAGAGCGCTAATGGAACATCCAGCCTCCTCCGGAGCAGTATCACAACCCACACCGGTTGCCATAAAGCTATAACTCACCATAGCACCTGTTCCGAATGCTGCAGGCCCCCATTTCCCGGGTACAGTTGATCCTAAAGCATACGCATTAACCTGCGCGCTTGCCGATAGGATAGTTAACAAGCAAATTGCTTTAACAGTATTGAATACCACTTTTTTTCCCCTCGAGTCCCCATCAACAAAAATGTAGTAAAGAGTCTATTGGTTGTCAAACCCACGAGAGGTGTGTATTTCCGAGCAATTGCTGTACTCAATTCCCCGTTTCAAGACTTACTATAACAGTCGAAGCGGGGCTACAAACGGACAATACTATAGAAGATCTAAATACTTTTTTTAAAGGCTGATTATTTCTTGGAACTATTCAAACAACACTGAACTTGCCCGGATATCGGCCCCAGAAGGTAAGTTGATATCCCGATTTGAAATCCAAGCAACGATATCACGCCAGAGAATTCTGGCCTGCAGATCTCTAAGCAACATATGATATCCATTCGCATAAAGTGCTACCGTCCAAAAATCAGTATCGATAATATTCTGTAGCATTTTATAAGTAGGTTTTTTAGGAATTATTTCATCTTTTTCGCCATACATCACAAGCGTTTTGAAACTTATTTCGCGCGACTGGTTTAACGCCTCATCCATCAAATCGACTAACCCATGTATGGTTTCAATTCTGGTTTCCTTTATCACAAGCGGGTCTCGCGAAAGTGCCTGCAACATTTCGATATTATCGGAAGGTTTGATGCCCAAGCTTTCGCCGGTCACCGTCATCCAGGGAACGGTATGAGAGGTAAGCCAAAGTATCGACCGTTGGTACCATGGCATAGTTAGACGTCCCCAAACAGCGGGAGCGACCAAAATGATTCCATCCACATCAGGTGCGTTATTACTGGTTACAGTGACAATGACAACTGCTCCACCCATGCTTTCACCAAGCAGGAAAACTGGTAGACCCGGATGACGTTTTTTTACCAGCGATACAATCTGTGTCAAATCATCAGCGTAGGTTTGGGTTCCCGCCCACAAACCTCGATTAGGCGAGGACCCGAAACCACGTTGGTCATAGGCATAGCACCCGATTCCAGCTTTACTCATGAATCGACCCGGCTCGTTGAAAAAATTCCCGTAGTCGTTAAATCCGTGAAGAGCAACGACTATAGCATTGGGTTTCCCCTGAGCCGGCATCCAAGTTCGGACAGGGAGCTGCACTCCGTCACCGGTCAAAAAAACTAAATCGTCCAGTTTAGGTAAACTATTTGTGTTATCTGGAGGATAGGTCATAGGTACACACGAAGTTAACAACACGCAACCGAAAATTTGAACAATAAATTTGTACATCAGAATTGGATTTTACCCAAATTTAGAGTATTGATATGACAAGAATCCACAACGATACGAATTTATCTCTTTTAATCACAAAATAGCCCTTTAAAAAATATCAAAGTATACTCGTCTATCATTTCCCCATATAAAGTCATTTTCTCTAAATTACCTGAATCCTTGGCGTCAATACGGACAACAAGGCTCGAAACCATAGATTCGCAGGAAATCAAAAAACGAAGCCTCAACCACAGAGTATGGGGAGGTATTTTTGGCCTTTGTGGAATCAAGAGTTCGTGACCTGTGCCGTATTGAAAGCATTAGATCAGGTATAAACCAAGGCGCTAATACGTTGAAACAAGAAGAACCCCTAGTTGAAATTATCATTGGCAAATGCCAAATCATATTACTCGGTACTGCGCATATTTCCCATGCCAGTGTACTCAAAGTCGAAGAATTGCTTTCCAAAAGTGAATACGATGCTGTTGCGGTAGAACTTTGCCTTAGCCGCCACAAGGCCATAACCGATCCAGATGCCTTGGCAAAACTGAATATGTTCGAAGTCATACGCGAAGGCAAAGCTCCAATGGTGATTGCCAATCTAGCGCTTGGCGCATTTCAACAGAAAATAGCGGATGATTTGGGATTAGAACCTGGCGCCGAAATGCGAACAGCGTTGAAGCTTGCAGAAGACCAAAATCTACCGCCTCTTTTGATCGATCGGGAAATCGGAATAACCTTAAAACGATGCTATCAAAATATTCCTTGGTGGCAGCGCTTTTACCTTTTCGCTGGACTACTCAGTAGTGTTTTTTCATTTGAAAAAGTCCAGGAGGACGAGATTGAAAAGCTCAAACAAGGCGATATTATGGAAGCTGCATTTTCTCACTTCGCCGATAGCAACAAAGGTTTGTATACGCCTTTAATCCATGAGCGAGACGTTTTCATGGCTACACGGTTATACGAAGAGATCCTCAAAAATGATTATAAACGGGTCATTGCGATCGTAGGGGCTGGCCATCTCAAGGGGATTACAAAACAACTGAAGTCGAACGAAAAGCTATCGGACGATGAAATTAACGCTGCGCTGGCGGTACTAAATCAGACTCCAAAAAGTAGCAAATGGCCGAAGGTCATTCCTTGGTTAATTGTCATACTGATCCTCGCTGGATTTACTCTAGGTTTTAACCACAGTACAGATCTCGGTTGGCAGCTGGTAGCAGATTGGGTACTCATCAACGGCGGTTTGTCCGCGCTTGGCGCCTTGCTCGCCGCCGCTCACCCATTGACTATTATCACTGCATTTTTAGCCGCTCCATTGACCTCATTGAATCCCATGATAGGCGCAGGAATGGTAACCGCCGGCGCAGAAATACTACTTCGAAAACCCAATGTCGGAGATTTTAAACAACTCAGAAAGGACGCAACGCACCTCAAAGGATGGTGGAAAAATCGTGTCGCCAGAACATTGTTGGTTTTTCTCTTTAGTACAACAGGTTCCGCAGTTGGCACTTATGTAGCTGGATTTAGAATATTAGAACGTCTGAGTTAACATGGATTGACAAACCTTCCCTATTAGCAAGATCGAACCTGCACATAAGAAACAGACATCCTAAATTGTGGAAGGCAAAAATCTACTAACTTAAAAGGACATCGGTCGTTTATATTTATTGAAATTGATGTCAACGCCGGGCGATTCGGTAGTAGAACGCTGTGAGCATTCAGGTCAATCTTCTTTTAATCGCACCGCTAAAACGTCGCAAATAGCATGGTGTAATATGCTGTTTGCGGTTGAACCTAGCAATAATTCAAGTCCGTGACGGCCATGAGACCCAACCACGATCAAATCGATATTGTTAGCCTCAGCGATGCGGATAATCTCTAACTTTGGGCTACCAATCTCCAACCAACAGTGGTCCGCTGGTATGGAAAACTTCTCGGCGAATTCGGCCAGTCGTGATTTACTCGTCTCGATTAATTCACTGGTGAAGTCCTCCGAAAAGGGTATCACCGGCCCATAAATCGAATCAGCTATCGGAAGGTTGTCCACAACGTGGATCACACTCAATTCAGATTGGTAACGTTGCGATAAATCAACAGCACGATCAGCAACGCAGTCTCCGTGAGTACTGAAGTCAGCTGCCAAAAGGATATGTCGATACGTATCCATGGGATATCTCCTCTATATTTTAGACTTTATCATTTACACAGTACTTGGTGCCAGTGCATCCATTATTTGAAATGACAAGAAAAGAAATAGAAAAGCAAGGCCGGCACCAAAGAAAAAAGAATTATCCAAAGCACGTCTCAATATATGCCCCATCACGATTAACTGCCATAACATCAAGACCACAAGGCACATATACAGAACTTGCATGTTAGGATCGACTTTGATCCAAAACAAAAGAGGTAAAGCAATACAAGTGATTAATGCATCGGTCCCAAGGACCGCTGTCATCGTCTGCATGAACCGGGACTCACGACGATACAACACAAGGCATACCCAGACAAAAGCAAACAAGGAGAGCACTTGCACCGTCATTTGAATAAACAAAGATATATTTTCGGCCTGCACGGTTAAAACCGTGATTCCAAACACCAAGTAAAAGAAAAAGCTCAAATAAAACAAGAATATTGAATACGGAATATCCTGTGGCCCCTGCCTCATTAAACAGATCCCCAAAAACAACCGTACTATTGCCATATTCTTATATTTCGTTCAAAGCTGAACATTTAAATTTTCGCTCATTGTAAACATAACTCTGCTTTTTCCAAAGCTTCACCCGCCGTCAACCAGTCCGATTCAGCCACTTGCATTTGCCGATCTACATGAGCTTTTTCCAACAACAATTTTTTCAAGCGATCCTTCTCCGATATTTCGTAAATACCAGGATCACTCAATAACTTTTCTAATTCTTCAATTTGAAGAGTCAAGGCTTCAAGTCTTTCCTCAGCCTTTTCCAATACCGATCGGAAAGGTTTCAATTGTTTACGCCGTTCTGCATCAAAACGCCGGCGATCTTTCGTTGACAAAGTTTTAGCATCACCCGTTATTTCAAGTTCCACCGGTCTATTACGCTCCGACAACCACCGACGGTAATCATCAAGATCACCATCAAACCGGTTAACACCGCCATCGGCTACCAAAAGAAACTGATCTACCGTAGTCCGCAATAGATGCCTATCATGGGAAACAATAACCATCGCCCCCTCAAAGTCCTGTAAAGCCATACTTAGGGCATGACGCATTTCCAGATCCAGGTGGTTGGTCGGTTCGTCTAATAACACCAAGTTTGGTTTCTGATAAATAATCATCGCCAGAACCAATCTAGACTTCTCACCGCCAGAAAATGTTTCAATCCGTTGGAATGCTTTATCGCCTTCGAATCCAAATCCGCCCAGAAACTTGCGCAAATTACCTTCCAAAGCATGTCGGTCCAACAAAGTTAAGTGATACAGTGCGCTTTCCGCTACTTCGAGCTGTTCTACCTGATGCTGGGCAAAATACCCAATGAGGCAACCATCCGATATATGGCACTCACCAGCAAGAGGTTTATGTTTGGATGCCAGCACTTTGATTAAAGTCGATTTACCTGATCCATTTTGGCCTAACAAGCCAATTCGATCACCAAGCCGTACACTCAAATCAACATCCTTCAATATTTCTTTGTCATCGTATCCGGCACAAACGTTTTGTAGGGTCAATAGTGGATTAGATACTTTTTGTGGCGACTCAAATTGAAAGTTAAAGGGAGAGTTTATGTGAGCTTGAGCAATTACCTCCAACTTTTCTAGCGTCTTAATACGACTTTGCACTTGCCGTGCTTTTGTGGCTTGCGCTCGGAAACGATCAACGAATTTCCGGACGTGGGCAATTTCCCGTTGTTGTTTTTTAAACTGAGCTTGTTGTTGAGCCAAGCGTTCTGCTGAAATAGATTCAAATGCTGAATAATTCCCGGGGTATAAGGTCAAATTATTTTGACTAAAATGGAGAATATGATCCGCAATGGTATCGAGAAATTCACGGTCATGCGAGATTAACAACAATGTGCCGTTATAACCAGTTAACCAGTCCTGTAGCCAAATAACAGCATCAAGGTCTAGATGGTTGGTTGGCTCATCCAATAAAAGCAAATCAGAGCGACACATTAGCGCTTGTGCCAAATTCAGCCGCATCCGCCAACCACCAGAAAACATTTTGACAGACCAGATTTCCTGGTCAGTACTAAATCCCAGTCCCGCCATCAACTTCGATGCTCGAGCTTTCGCTGAATAACCCTGCACTTCTTCAAATCGGCTATGCAGCAGAGCTTGGGTCGTCCCCTCTTTTTTTTGTTCAGCCAGCTTTAATTTAGCCTGCAAGTCTCGCAATTCACGGTCGCCATCCATGACGTATTCGAGCGCTGGTTTATCGATCGCCGGGGTTTCCTGGGCAACATGAGCAATTACCCACTGAGAAGGTAATTCGATATTCCCTTGGTCGGGTTCTATCTCGTGTAAAATCAAAGCAAACAAGCTAGACTTACCTGCACCGTTTGCCCCGGTTAATCCAATTTTTCGAGCACCAGGAATGGTAAAAGTAGCCTGTTGAAATAAGTTACGGGTTCCTCGTTGTAACGCAACACTCAAAAATTTCAACATCGACCCAAATAGTTAATTTATTAATGCTATTCAGGTTAGAGAAATGTATCGGACATGATATTTCGGTACCAGCCACGCGCGTACTTGGCTTCCATGCTCCGATTAGCGTCCATCGGTGTAACTCCAGATGAACGTGTGGTTAATTTTCTATCTTGGCTAGAATAGCCGTAAACGGCCGAAACAGAAATCGCATAATCTGGATTTAAATAGCTGTAGCAGGTGTTGATTAACGAGGCAGTTCCAGAACTTTTACCGTAAATGGTATTCACAATAGCTAAGGCACAGATTTTAGCTTGTGCATTGGCTGAAAACCCCGATTTTGGCATCGGAGTGGCTATGCAAGCGTCTCCGATTACGTAGATATCAGGCACTAAGGTGGATTCGAACGTATTTTGATCTACCGGACACCACCCACTCTGATCGGTCAAACCTACCCTTTCTGCAATAAAGCCAGCTTTCTGTGGAGGAATGACATTCAAAACATCGGCTTTATGCACCCCAAATTCAGTAAAAACTGTCCGACTTTTGACACCAATTCGCTCGACATCACCTTCACTAGCCCAAGAAACCCATTCGATCATACCGGGATAAAGGTCCTCCCAGCCTTTCATGAACAAAGCTTGTTTGGAAAACTTGGTTTTCGCATCCAGGATAATGATTTTCGATCTTGGATTGTGATTTTTCAGATAATAGGCCATCAAAGAAGCGCGCTCATAAGGCCCAGGAGGACAACGAAACGGGTTGGCAGGCGCTAAAATCATCACAACACCACCAGCAGGCATTGCTTCCAGTTGGCTTCGCAACAACTGGGTTTGTTCACCAGCTTTCCAGGCGTGGGGTACCAAAGTGCTGGCTTTTTGGTCGTAACCCTCGATTGCATCCCATCGAAAATCAATTCCAGATGCTACGACCAATCGATCGTATTTCAAAGCAGGGCTATTCTTCAGGCGGACTGTTTTCTGTACGGGATCAATATCGATAGCTTCATCTCTGACAACTTCGACCCCATATTTGCGCTTTAGAGTATCGTAGTTCCACGACAATGATTTGATATCAGAAATTCCTGCTATAACATTGTTCGAACCGGGACAAGTGTAAAATACAGAATTACGCTCCACTAACGTAACATGGATCGTAGCATCGACCAATTTAATATATTTGGCAAGGGTTGCTCCACCGAAACCCCCACCGATAACGACAACTTTTACCCCTGAGGAACCTTTCTTGGGTGTAGTACACCCGTAAACGCTAATAGCACTAGCTCCGCCACAAAACTTTATGAAGTTTCTTCGGCTAAACCCGTTCATCTAGGACCCTTCTTTTGTCGAGCAAAAAAGATGGACATTAATTCGAAATCACGGGAATTAAAACCCCGCGCTATCCTATCCATAACGCTTGCAGGTCTTTTACCTTGTTTGTATTCGAAAAGTTTTCGTATAAATTCTGCCTCGTTCATCCCATTAATTGAAGGAATTGAACTAACACTTTCGCCGAAAGTTCCATGGCATCCTGTACACGATACACTTATAGCCCAATCAGCCGTACCCAATTCAGGTTCAACCGATTGAACGAATTCCCATGGAAGCAAAAGACAAATCGCAATTACCGATCTCATCAAAACATACCTTCTTAAGCTCCAAAAATTACCACTAAGGATAAGGAAATAGAACACGATTCTCAATGCTTACCGTTATAAATACAGACCATTAGGCATACGAAACCGTTTCAATATCACGTGGGGTATAGGGCAAACCATCGAAAACTTTTCAAAAAACAAAATTTTCCTTTCAAGACTATCTTGCAAATCTATCTTTAATTACTTTATAAAGGAGTAATTATCCCTTTATAATCGTACGCTGGCGCGCCCAATTTACCAAATTCAAATACCGCAAAACAACTGACGACACCCAAGTGTGAATGCAAACCCATGGCTGATGACGCAGAAAAAATCCGACAAATCCTTCAGGAGTTGCAAATCGAGCACCGCGACCTTGATGACGTTATCACCCGCCTTTCCCTGGAAACCTATCCCGATCAACTTCAACTGCGACGCTTAAAAAAGCGTAAACTCATGCTAAAAGACCGTATACAAAAACTAAAAAGCTTATTGATACCCGATTTGGGTGCATAAGGAGCCTAACTAAGAACAGAAAAATTCCTGCAAAGGGATAGGGGTATTCATCGAAATAAGAACCTATGCCTTAACCAACCCGGTTTTTAATCTGTATTAACATGCTATGGGGAATGTGGATCAAATCGGCAATTTTCCGGACCATATGCTCTTCGTACATATCCAGCTCCCCGTCTGCAAAGGCTACTTCCCAGAGACATTCAACCAGCTTGAGTTTCTGCTCGTAATTAAAGCCTTTATTAATCAACGAGGTAAACTGATAATAATCAGTGGCGTTATCTCTCTGTTCTTCGGCCAGTGAAATCAGCGACCCCGCGTCTTCCGGAGATAATGAAAATTTGTCACATATTAAACGGAAGACCATGTCCAGTTCTTCGGGCTCAATCTTATCGTCCATGTGGATCATTTCGATAAGTAGTACTGCTGTCGCCATCTGCAATTCTTGCTCGCTCCATTCTTCGACCGATACCGCTGTCGCGAAAATACGTGTTTCAAAAAATTGTTTTATAGAATAACGCTTCATTTTACTTTTATAACCTCTCCAGCCCGTTCCTTAACCACCAAATCCTTGAACCAAGCTAACTTACGGACATTTTTAAAATCCGGATCATTTTCCATATGCCCAAGTGCGGGCAGTTTCCAATTTTCTTGGGCAATATTAAGCTGTTTACGGCATTCGTCGATGTTTCCCTCTAAGCTATAAAAACAGGCAAGGTTGTAAGATGCAATGCCGTTTTCGACAGCATCAGCGGCAACAAATTTTTGGCGAGCCTCGTTCAAAAGAGATGGCCTATCGGATTCACTGGAAAGATTCGCGAGAGCCATAAGAGCGGCGCCCCAGTCATTCAGGGTGTTCGGTTGATCCGGTTTGGCGTTGTTCGCCTTGGAAAATTTTTCGCAAGATTTTTGATAAATACTTTTTGCTTCCTTATTATCTTTTTTGCGGGCCTCCTGGTACAACGTTAACCCCCAATGGTAAAAAGTATCGTTAGCTTTGTGATTGATTTGTACAGCCTTAGAAAACTTCTCATAGACCTCACGATATACACGATTGGGGTTCTTTTCGTGTTGGTTTTGAGCTTTTCCCCGAAGCGCTAAACCCCAAAATTTAAGCAGGTCGAAATCGCTATGGTTGAGTTCATAAGCCATCTTATACTTTTCGCAAGCATTATGGTACGAACGCCATTGATCTTTCCGAGTTTTTTTTAACGCTGAATTATAGAAACCGTGGCCCCAATTTTTATATGCCTCAAACATCAAAGGGTCTTTATCTAGGGCGGATGCAAACCGCTGGTATGCCTGCATATAAAACCGTTCAGCCTTATTTCCACTAGCTTTACCCGCCCTTTTTAAAAATCTACTTCCCTGCATCAGGTCCAGCCCAGCACCCCATCGTTTAAATATTTTCACCCAGTACCTCACAAAATTTCGCCATGCTACCCCACGACATTTAGCTAAAAGCATTCAAAGTCGCTAGGATGAAGGGAAAATACCTCGTTTGCAATGACAATTGATCCAAATGCTCCACTATACTATGAGTATTTTGAAAATTTTAGTGCCTCCGATAATGAGAGTGAAACAACGCAATGCCAGCTAACATCGAGCAAGAATTAGATAAAACATCAGCCATTGATCAAGCCGATTCCAGTTCCAGTGAAAATTTGGGGGCAGAGATAATATGCGATAGGGTTGATCAGAAAATTCAGAATAAACTCCCGAAACAAACAGTTTTACTCGAAAACAAGCCTGTTGTTAAAAAAAGTTACGAAAACATTCGGGGCAAAACAATCGAACCCTCAGATCCAGAGGAGAAAAACAACGATATTGATGCGGATGACACAGATGCTGCAAAGGATACAAACGAATCTTCAGAAAACGATTCCGATACTGACGAGGAGGATAAAGAAAGGGAAGATGAAACCTCCGAAGACTCCGAACAAGATGAAGATAATTCTGAACCTTCGCTCGAACAACATCCCAGTGAATGGGTCCGTCGGCGTCGACACATACAGACACAAGAACAACGAAACGAAAGTTGGCTGTTAGTAGTGTTTGCCCTCGCCATTATTGCGTTTATTGTTTTAGCAGCAGCTGTTTTTGGTTTAAGAATACGAGATCTAAGCCTTATACAAGGGAATGCGGATGATACAATCTTTTTCCACGAACAAATTTTCTATTATTTGTTCCCAAAATTGCTGTGAAAAACGCTTGAATTCAATGGCCAATAAATCGTTGGAATAGACCGCACAGCACAGGCCCATCCAGAATCAATCGAATAGTTTCTACAATTAATTTCGAGCCCTTTGCTCGGAGAGTATTAAAGGAAAGTGTTCAAAGGAATATTCGGATTTTGTGTATTGGTTGCAGAAAAAAGCTGCCAAGCGATTTCACTAGGGTTGTTGATCATCGCTATAGTTGAGCATAAGGAGAAAAATCAGGGCCTAACTATCAACCATACCGAATTAGCAAACAAACTCTAAGAGTCACCTAATTTCATCAGCACATAGGTGCGCCCAGCCACATCCTGCTCCCATTCTTCAATGGGTTCTAATTGGTAGGGAGGTAATCGCCAGTTGATCCCACGGTACATCCCATTTTGCAAGAACAAGTCTAGATTGCGGTTGGTTTCTGGAGCATTATTTAACAACAAATATCGACTACCGCTTTTTTTAAAATTATCAAGAATACGAAGGATATTTTTGGTTTTTAGATGATTAAGTACCTCCCGACAATGGATCAGATCACAACGCGTTGGTATGTGTTCGATCAAGTTAGCTGAGTAAAAGCGATGTTCAGGGAATTTTCGTTGATTGTTTGCTACTAACTCCTTGACGACATCAATACCGGTGTATTTCAATTCGGGGTATTGTTTCAGGACCAATGGCATCCATGTCATATCGCCGCAGGCAGCATCAAGCAGCGTTTGAATTCTGTATTGAGTAATAATATTCGCAAGAGTTTTTCGTACCTTCACCGTTGTGTCTACGGTAGCATGAGGCCCAGAACGCGGAATTCTAGCACCTCTAATACACCAAGTGCCATAACGGTAGATGGTTGTAAATTGAGCTTCCGTGTCGTTACGCAAATGCACTAGAAATGCACCAGCGATGGCTTTAAGTCTATGGCCCAGAGCTATTTTTCCAAATGCAGACATTTTATTTATTTAGCTTTCTCTAAATCCGAAACCACGATCATCTAACCAACGGAAAGCAAGTCTATCTGCAATTAGTTTTTTTTTCCAGCAATAGCAATGGAACCCACTGAGCTTTTGGTTTACGTGGAAGCTTTACAAACTGTGATTACATTTGTTTAAATCTTTGGTATAAAACTTTATCCCTATACACCTAGGCGGTTCTCCGACAAAACCAACCGATACGTGTTAAAACACTAGCGAGGGTAAGTTCCAATAAATTTAACCAAATAAACACTGTTTTGATTAGTGCGATTACCCCAGTGGAGTTCCAGAAATGCAAGAAAAAGAATATGACGTTTTAATTTGTGGAGGAGGCTTGGCTGGGCTCAGCTTGGCAAGGCAGATTCGTCTTACTCTCCCAAATTTGTCCCTTGCCGTGATAGACAAAAATGAGCGTCCCTTGCCTACTGCAGGTTTTAAAGTAGGTGAATCATCGGTCGAAGGAGGTTCAAACTACATTGGTCGGGTATTAGGACTTCATGACTACATGAAAAAGAGTCATTTCCTAAAAAATGGTCTACGTTTTTTTCCAGGTAAATCTGACCATGCTTTGGAAAAACGGCCGGAAATAGGCCCCCCTTGCCTCCCATTACTACCAGCGTACCAAATTGATAGGGGTATATTTGAAAACGATTTGCGTGAAATGGTTCAGAATGCTGGAATCGAACTATTGGAGGGCTACAGTTTGCGTGGGATTGACCTTTTACCCGAATCTAATCACGAGGTTAAAATTCAAAAAGGAAAGTCCGATAAACCGAAAATTCTAAAATGTCGCTGGTTAGTCGATGCAACTGGTCGACGGTTTTATTTGCAATCTCAATTAAAACTGAAAAAACCTTGGGCTCATAAACTTGGGGCTGTTTGGTTTCGAGTCGAAGGTCGTTTTGATATTAATGACTTCGTTGAGAAATCGAAATGGCACCAGCGCGATCCACAAAACATTCGTTACCTATCAACGAATCACCTTATGGGCCGAGGTTATTGGGTATGGCTGATTCCTCTTGCTTCAGGCCATACCAGTGTTGGAATCGTAGCAGCCGAGGAGCATCATCCGGTTAAAAATAGAAGTACTTATGATCTCTCGGTGGAATGGCTCAAAAAATATGAACCAATTGTTGCCCACCACCTGAAGGGAAAACCGCCCTTAGACTTTAAGTGTCTAAAGGACTGCAGCTATGGTTCCCATCAAACCTATTCAGCAGATCGCTGGTCCTGCGTCGGAGAAGCCGGTGTTTTCCTAGACCCACTTTACAGCTATGGCCTTGATTTTATAGGGTTAAGTAACTGCATTACCGTCGAGATGATCAGCCGGGAACTACGAAATGAATTAACCCAGTCCGATGTTGATGAATTTAATAATTTTTACCTCACCCTATCGGAAAATCTAGTCCAGCTTTTTAATGGTTCGTACCATATTTTCGATAAACCCAACGTATTGATCGCCAAACTTTATTGGGATACGGGTTTTTATTGGGGATTTTTCGCGCCGATTTCATTTTTCCAAATCTATAAGACGCCGGAGGTACTGTTTAGGTTGACCTATATGAAAAATACACTAGCTCTTAACTTGCGAATGCAGCAGTTATTCAAGGATTGGGCGAATATGATTCCCGCAGATACCGATGCGCCTGATTTCACAGCCTATCCCCATTTATTTTCATTCCTATCCAGAGCCCACGTCGAGCTTGCACGGAAAAAAAGTCGTAAAAAAGCACTGCGAGGTATAGAGAAAAATTGTCGTATGCTTGAAGATGCGGTTCGGGTGTGGTTTTTGAGAGCGGTTGAAGATACCATGCCGGATCAGCTTTCCGCTTTGAAAGCGCGAGGACGAATAAACCCTTATGCGATCAGCTTAGATCCGAAAAGATGGGAACAAGACGGGCTATTTAAATCTGAACCTTCGCAGACTACGCTAATGGAAACTGACATTAAACGCTATTGTAACGAAGTCAAGCCCTCCAAGTGGAGTTCTGCGCTGCATCTATTCCGCTTGTATCTGTGGGGTTGGACAATGAAATCTTCTGGTTCTGTCTGAACTCAGTCAGACTTCCGTCTAAGAAGTTTTTTAAAGAGGGCTTTAATGTTTTTATACACATGCTTAGCGCTAGTATGTAGCATTTTTTATAGTGTTAGCGCGATACTTTGTAAATACGGTTTACAGCATAACATTGACATTCGAAGTTTATCCGCCAAAGCACTATTCATCTTTTTAAGCAAAAATCGATGGTGGATAGTTGGGGTGTTGTTAAGTGGAGTAGCAAATGTTTCGATGATCGAAATTCAAGCACGGCTGGATGTTTCCATCGTCTACTCTCTTTTAAACTTTTCATATATTTTCGTTTTAATTCTCGGCCACTACTTCCTAAAAGAACGTCTTGAAGCCAATCAATGGTTGGGAGTGTCCACCGTAATCATCGGAACAATCATGATATTAGCGGTGCAAAACCCAGCCACCGGGGTGGACACTAATGTCAAAAGTCTAATGATTCTTACAGTAATTGGACTACTGGCCTTATTCATACTAATCATTACTGCATACCGACTTAAACGATTAAATTACGAAGTTATATATGCCATATGTACCGGAATTTGCTTTGGATGTGTCGAAATTTATTTAAAAGCCAATACCAATCTGGTCGCTTCTGAAACCGGGCACTTTACCATTTTCAGCATGGATAGTATCAAGCGTTTTTTGATGGTATGGCCATTTTTTGTAATGTTTGCCTTTGGGGCGGTAGGTTGGTTGTGTTTGCAAATTACCTATACCCATGGCAATGTTTCGGTGACAATTCCGGTGATGGCGGTTACTCAGCGGATCGTCTCTTTGTCAAGTGGTCACTATGTTTTTGGTGAAACCTTCACAATTTTAAGGAGCACCGGTGTTCTGGCCATAATCTTAGGTGTTTTGATTCTTGTATTTTCAACCATTAATATCCGAGAACCTAAAACGATATGAACACGTACATAGCCTTGACGCTAATTTGTAGCTTTTCACACGCCGTAGGCGCTGTGCTTTGTAAATATGGACTAGAAAAGCTGAAACAATTAAGAGAAAAAAACTTAAAACGGATTGTTTTATTTTTAATACGAAGCAAATTTTGGATATTGGGAATCATTGTCACTCTATCGACTAACTTTTTTGTGTTGCAGTTACAATCGGTCCTCGATATTTCCGTAGTTCAATCGATACTAAATAGTAGTTATATATTCACGCTACTACTTGGATATTTTGTCTTAAACGAGGTTCTTACCAAACAACAGTGGATTGGGACCATTGCTGTAATAATAGGTGCACTCGCCATTATGACAGTTGATAATCCAGTAACCAGCCAATCTACAAATATAAGAGTATTACTCGTTCAGAGTGGGGTTTCTTTTATTATCATTTTATTTTTAATCACAGCTTCTTTTTTTTACAAAAATGTAAATTATGGAATTCTATACGCCACATCAGGTGGTATTGCATTTGGAAACTCACAGGTATGCGTTAAAGCTACTACGAATTTTATTACCGACGAAACGGGTTACTTTTCCATATTCTCCATACAAAGTGTAACCGAATTCGTCAAAGTTTGGCCTACCGCGCTTATAATCCTATTCGCGATAACTGGATTTATTTGTATGCAGATCTCGTTTACCCACGGTAAAGTTTCGATTTGTGTTGCGCTACTCGCTGTCATTTCTAGGTCCATATCGACTTCAAGTGGGTATTATGTTTTTGGCGAGGAATTTCTTTATGCCAAAATGGTTGGTATTGTAACAATACTTGTAGGTGTTTTAATCATCACCATGTCTACTATTAAACATGATAACTATCAGATCGCTGTAAGGCTAGGCTGATGCAGAAAATAGTAATAAAAACTACTTAATAATACTGTATCGCTTAGGGTCGATGGAAAATCAAAAATCCCAGCGTTCTACTATTTTATTTTTATGTCCTTCTTTGGCAGGTGCGGGTGTAGAACGAAGAGTATGCACCCTTTTAAAATATTTGGATCAAACAAATCATCGTTTCTTTTTAGGAATATTAAGAAATCAAGGCCAATTTATAGCCCAAATTGCTGACGATCAAATCGTCTTCGTTGAAAAGCCTTTTTGGCTAAAGATTTTACTCCCTCGTTTTGCTTTTTTCACAAATATAAATATTGTAATATTCGGCATTTATCAGATATATAAGATAATCAAAAAAACAAAGCCTGAACTCATAGTAACATTTACTTTAGAAACCAGTTTTCCGACTTATTTTGTTAAACTACTCGGCAAATCTGACACAATAGCGTGGATAATCTCAGAGGACAGTAATACTGCCGAAGCGATAGTCAATTCAGTTGAACAGCCTTTTTTAGCCAATATTGGACTGAAAATATTTTCAAAAATGTATCATAAAGCTGACTACATTACATCAGTTTCGAATTCATTAAAAAAATCATTAAAAAAAGGTTTTAATTTACCTGATCAAAAGATTAATGTAATTTATAATCCCGTCGATATAAAACATATTTTGTCGTCAATAAATATGGCATTAACGAGTCCTATTGAGGAACAGTATTTAATAGCGATTGGGAGGTTAGAAAAAGTCAAACAATACGGCCTTTTACTAGAAGCTTTCGCATTAGTAAGGAAACAAAAGATATTGAAATTGGTTATTGTTGGAGAGGGCTCGGAGCTTGATAAACTAAAAAGTTTCTCGAAACAATTAGAAATCGCAGAACATGTAATGTTTGTAGGTTTCACCGAAAATCCGTGGACCTACATCATGCATGCTGAAGCGCTATTATTGACTTCCAGACAAGAGGGATTTTCCATCGTAATAGTGGAATCGATGATTGTAGGCTGCCCAGTCATTTCTACCCGCGCTGGTGGACCTGAAGAAATAATCACGCATAACCAAAACGGGATACTCGTCAATCAGGACAGTCGCGAAATTGCCGAACAAACCATCAGATTGCTTGAGAACGAAAGAATGCGGCAAAATATGGTTAAAGAAGCCCAAGACCAAATCACCCGATTTAAGCCAGAACACATTTGCCCTCAAATATCAGCAATGTTCGATCAAATGCTGGGACAAACAACTTCCAGAGATTGATAAAACTACATATTGGAGTGACCGACTCTATGCTGCCCTTGTCCTCACTTATCTTTAAAATTCTAAGGACAAAAATATTGGGATGTGCTGTGTCTCAATACCGAAATCCGACGATGTTGCACATTTAACTTCGACTCGATGCTTTGCGCTCCAACCGTCTTCCGATGAGTAGGAGCCGCGCTAAGCGTTCTCCAGCATATTGCAGATGGATCCTTGATTCTCGGATAGCCTCTTCAAGGCTCATATCACGCGCTGCAGCGCTTTCCAACCCATCAATCCCATGTTCAAAAACACCGCGAGCATCATCGGCCAACGCGCCGCCAATTGCGACCACGGGGATCCCTTCCTTCGCTGCGGCTTTCGCAACACCCGACGGTGTTTTACCGAAAGCGGTCTGAAAATCAACTTTGCCTTCACCAGTAATAGCAAGATCAGCACCTTCAAGCGCTTTTTGCAAACCGGTGGCCTCGATAACTATATCAACCCCCCTCTCCATTTCCGCACAACAAAAGGCTACCAACCCAGCCCCTAAGCCTCCCGCTGCTCCCGCACCCGATAATTCTTTAACATCTTTGCCAATAGTTTCACGAATAAGTTCGGCAAAATAACCAAGGTTTGCATCCAATATTTTTACCATTTCCTGGGTAGCGCCTTTCTGCGGCCCAAAAACATTCGAGGCCCCTTTCTCTCCACAAAGGGGATTATCCACATCACAAGCGACTTTTATTGCGATTTCTCGAAGGCGCTTATCCAAGCTTGAAACATCGATTTTGGCGATTTGGTCCAGCATACCACCCGAACCGTAACGTTCGATTTTTAGGCCATTATGGTCAAGAAATCGGACACCAAGAGCTTGCGCCATTCCTGCACCCCCATCGTTGGTTACCGAGCCACCGATCCCGATAATAATTTCCTTTGCACCTTGATCCAGTGCATCTAAAATTAACTCGCCAGTACCAAAGGTAGTTGTTTCCAGGGGATTTCTTTTATATTTCGGTACAAGTGTAATTCCAGAGGCTTCGGCCATCTCAATCACTGATGTGCTACCATCTCCAAGAACTCCATATTTTGCCTCTACCTGATCTCCCAAAGGGCCTACAACCCTTTTCCTGACTACCTTACCCTGTCTCGCATCAACTAAGGCTTGAACAGTACCTTCACCCCCATCAGCCATCGGCACTTTTATGCACGTTGCATCGGGAATGACCTCCAATATACCTTCTTCAATCGCTGTCGCTACTTCGAGCGATGTCATATTTTCTTTGAAGGAATCAGGTGCAATTACGATTTTCATAGGGAACCTCTTTAAAGAATCACGCAAGCGTTATCCTATTCTGTTAATAAATGTCCGTCCGCAGAATCCATGAACCGAAAGACAGTCAGTACAATCAATCAATCTGTGGGCGCTATCAATACTCAGCCGCAAACCAAAAGTGAGTCTCTTGAAAAGGAAAGGTTTTGAAATGCAAACTAAAAACCCCAGACCTTGGGGCCAGTGGTTTTACCCTATCAAATCACTAATGGATTTTCAACGCAACCTGTTTCTTAAAGCAGCTGAGTCATGCGAGGATGACATCAAAAAAACGCTTTATTAGTTTTTTTAAATGGTGGTTCGATTTCGCTGAATTATGATAAACTTCGCGCTCATTTTGCGACCGAAAGTTGTGGCTTTTTTACATTAAGAATTGCAAGAGGAATAATGCATGGAGAAAACTTTTGTCATGATCAAACCGGACGGTGTTCAGCGTGGATTGATCGGTGAAATAATCTCAATTTTCGAACGTGTCGGGTTGAAACTGACCCAAATGAAATTAATGCGACCTAGTCGCGAGTTGATTCAAAACCACTATCCATCTTCTGACGACTGGTATAACACCGTTGGCTATAAAACCTTTCAAGGATATGAACTGCTGGGGAAGGATGTTAAAACTGAACTTGGAACCGATGATCCAATTGTAATCGGACAGATGGTTAAAGGCTGGCTAGTGGATTTCATGACTTCTGGCCAGGTTGTGGCAATGGTCTGGGAAGGCAACGCAGCGGTACTCAACGTAAGGCGACTTTGTGGGAATACGCTTCCGATCAAAGCGGATCCTGGTTCAATTCGTGGGCGTTTTAGTCTCGATAGTCCAGATGCCGCAAACGCCGAAGGAAGGTCGGTGTGTAACTTGGTGCACGCCTCTGGAGAACTAGACGAAGCTGATAGAGAGATAAGGCTTTGGTTTCCAGAAATATTCGAATAATACTCATGCATTTTTAAAACAAACTTCATTCTCGAGTAAAATCGAACTTAATTTTCAAATTGGCATTCTTGCTAACCGGGCATGGCAAAAAGCATAAAAACTTTAGAGGATTATAGATCTAGACAGGTATTGTCTTTGGCTGAAGGAACGGAAGCCTATCAAGAACTCCGTCAATACGTGGTCAAATCCAGATTACTAGACCGCACTTATGGATATTATATGGCTCTTATCTTCTTTGTCTTTACTGCCTTTTTCTTCAGTTTTGCAGGGGTATATTTTACTAAGAACTTGTATGTAGTTGTTCTCTTATCAATTATATTTGCATTTTTTTCGGTTCAAATAGGCGGATTAATACACGACGCCGGACACCGGTCAATTTTCAAAACGCCCATTGCTAATGACATCTTTGCCCAAGTATGCACGTTGGTTTTTGCTGCTTGTTATAACAACTGGCGAATTAACCATAACAGACACCACGCCTACCCTAATCAAGAAACGAAAGATCCTGATATGGAAATTCCCTACGGATTTACTCATGATCGTTTCCAAAAGTTGTCGGGTTTTATGGGCTCCATCAAAAGGTATCAGAAATATACTTACTATCCTTTTGGAACGCTTGCGTCATTGACAATGCGGTTTAAACGATATGATTATTTCCAGGAAAACTTTGGTCGTGCTATTTATTGGGAAATTGCGCTGTTTATCATTTCAGCGTTCATTCGATTTGTATTTCCCTTTCTTTTATTCGGCATTGAAAAAGCATCCATATTTTTAGCAGTATCCACTCTGTTTGAAGGATTTTACATGTTCCACATTTTTGCTCCTAACCATAAAGGTATGACCGAATTAGGAAAAGACATAAAACTATCTTTTTTGGAACAACAAATTGTGACATCCCGAAATGTTAAAGGGCATCCTATAACCGATTTTGTATACTTAGGACTCAATTACCAGATAGAACACCACCTTTTCCCTAATACACCAAGAATTAATCTCAAAAAAATAACACCCTATGTTTTGGCTATTTGCGAAAAATATAATCTAAAATTCTCAGAAGCCAGTATTATTGAATCAAACCGCATTATACTTTCAAACTTAAGTCAGATCGGTCAGTCTGCTTAATCAGTACGAGCATCCCCCGCAGTTTAGCAAATTTCAAATCTCGTTTTTTGGAACCGGCGTCACAATGGGTCATACCTATTGTGTGAGCACCCTCACGGTTTGTCGCCCATCGTCCGCTACTTTTGGTTAAGGGAAATTCCCTTTGCGCTAAATTTTTCATCGCGCAAATCATTTATCAATTTAGGAATGCGATCATGAAAACCAAAATCACCATTAAGCAGATTAAAAATGCAGGGATATTTATAAGTGCGCATGTGTTAGTAGTGGGCCTTCTCTTGGCGCTCGCCATAACCATGGCTACCAGCGGTGGCATTGGTTAATGTGACATCGTATCAACCAGGGCAAGTCTGATCGGCTGTTAGGGGTCAGGCTTGCCTGCGGTACAAGCTCAATTATCGTTCAACCTCCTAATCCCTCAATCCCTAAATATCCGAGAATGTTGGAGAGAATATATAGTTGATAGCATGGCCAGAAAATGCCCGCAGAGATGTGTCCTTCAATTTAGTTTAACGCCGCTATCGATCAAACACGTCTCCTACTTTCTTGTTTATTTAAGATTCTGTTTTTAACTAAAAGTGGGTTACATAAACAACTTAGATTGATACTTTTGGAGTGTTGTCCATATACCGTACTAATTTTTCATTTTCAAGCCGACCGACTGTGACCAAAAGTGATTCTTTTCGCTCAGCTGCCAGATTAAACCAATAAGACAACTCTTGACCGAGATTTTCTTCTCCTACTCCACGCCCAAGGGAAGAGTTATGGATAGAGTTATTTAGCTTACCCGAATTAATAAAGGTCCAATCGTCATCTTTTTGGGAAACAATACCAGTATGTCCTGCCGTATGAATTGAAAACGCTAGAATATCACCTTTTGCTAACAATGGTTTTATATCGCTATAGGCTTGCCGAGCCTGTGCATCCGGGTTAGCAACATGGTTGATTGATTTTTTGTAGATTTCCTGCCCCGACGCTTCAATGATTCCTTCCCCATTAAAGAATGCATTTCTTCGCTGACCGGTCGCTTGCGCCATATTAATTAATTCAGAACGCAAACCATTTTTTCCAGTGTAGTGAACACCTAGATTTTTTAATCCTTTGACTAAGAGGCTATAGCAATTCATCCTATTATAAGGCAGTCCTAAATAAGGCTTTACGACCTCATCGAGTTCCTGCGAATATTTTTTGTTGTCAGCAGAAATATTCAATGTCTGCGAGTGCTGTGTCGGTATCGGCTTGATATTTTGCTTGGAGAACACTCGAAGGTCCTTTTTAGAAGGATCGTTCCAAATAATCTCTTTGCTTTTTGGATCAAGAAATATTTTTGTTCCTACCTTGATATTCCGAAAATTTTTATGTTTATTTTCTGCAGCGTAAATTATTTTCCAGCAATCTTTTGAGTATTGACCGTTGCGTTTTAAAAGATGCGAGACGGTAGGTGCTTTGTTTGTAATTGTGCCAAGTTGGATCGGTTCCAGGTTTTCTGTTTTCGATGGAGAGCTTGCCGTTTTAACAGGCGTAGGAACATTTTGTTGCTCAAGGAGTTTCGAAAACCCATTGTCTGTATTGTTTAGTTTTTTACCGCTAATCGATCCAGTGATGTCTGATCGTTGTACCTTCTCGGAGTTTTGAATTGTTTTTAAGTCCATCGGTTACGCTAATTTAAAACACAGTGTTATACAAAGATTAAGCACAAATAATGCCGATTTATTAAATTAGTATTCACGTCGAACTTTGTAGTTTTGAGCCAGATGCAACATGACTTTCTATGTAACCAGTAATCCTAGTGATACTCGCAGCGAAACCCTTTGTGGATTGATGATTTTAGCGAGCAATTATTCTTTTTATGTCATCGATGCTGAGAATCGGTTGAACAATTTTAAAGGGCAAGACCAAATAGAATTATGTCAAAATTCAGACACATTGAAATACAAATATCCACGTTCTACCGACGTTATTTTGACAGATTGTAACTTTTTGGAAGGAAAAGCTGCTACGCCTATCGCCTGATGAAACCGACCCGTATATTCGTTCATACATCGACATCAAATCTCCCTATCGAAACGAAAATACAATTGGCTCTGTAGTTAACTGTATTTTTCGAATACCGCTTAAATATCCAATAGCTAGTCGTTTAACCATAACGGACTTGCATAGTCATAATACAACCTGAACGCTTTAGACTAAACTAACTGATAGTGGGGAAAAAGCAAGATAAAAAATAAGTTTTGGCACCCATTTTTACTTACAATTGACTATTAATGTACCGGGGTGTTTATGAATACGACTATCATGGTTGGATACAATAGCAAAACATTTGGTAGAAAAATGCGTTTGATGAATATTATTCAATCTGCCGGCAAACTTCGTGGATCTGACGCCACAAACTTACAGAAAAAACTCGCCGGATTATCCGACTCTGAAGGTGATCTCACAATTGTGTGGGCCGAACTCCCTGATCGCAACGAACTCGATGCTTTTAGCGAAGCGTGGAAACATTTGGGCGAAAATGAAGACTCTGTAACCCACGTATGGCTTGGAATGCCAGATAAGCCTCTAAAAGTGTCAGCAAAATCGGATCATATTGCGATTCGGGCATTATGCAAAAAAATTTCAGACTCATATTTTCAAGAATATCTCCTTGAAATTAAGAAAGTTACCGCAAATCCAATTAATCCAGCGGACTCCAAGGTAAAACTTTCGAATGGCCTTTATGAGCCTGAATGGACCCCGTTACAAAAAGAGTCTAGTCGATTGATTAATGACAATGCCTAGTCTCCGTAGTTAAAAATTCAAAGGACCGTAAATACTTTCGTAAATCGAAAACTGTTCAAAAAAGCTTTTCTGAAGTAGATTTTCTATTATCAGATAGACTCCAATATTCCCCTCGACACTGTAAGAAAAAACCCTTGTTAAAGTCGATTACAAAGTGTAGGAGTCGCAACGATAACAAATTTCACCTGTCCGTTCTTTGGCTATCAACTTGTCGTACTCAAAACTCTTCTACTTTTTTAGGACTCGATTATGGTTAAAAATTGAGATAAGTTGATTAGTAACTTTCAATATAAAAAATAGTTTCTAGACTGTTCTTCCCATTTGCCCTCATCCGCAACGAGCCGACTGTCCAAATCTCGAATTTCCGCATTCGAATCATCCACCCATTCCCGTAAACCAGTACCTCCATCAATAACATCAATCGCTAATCGGTCAGTGACATATTCATAGGGGAAGTCTCTCCATATTTGGTAGCTAGGATAGAATCTACGCATTGTCTTCAAAAACAAGGCAATGATTCGGTAAGGTTTAAATGCATGGTGACTGTAGTTCCGAAAGTCAGTATGAATCTGAAATCCTTCACATAATTTACCAATGTGTTTGTGGAAAGTAGGTTCAAACCAACAAGGCCGTATCCTGCAACCTTCCAACCAATGTGGCGCCATGTCTGCCATATGTTTCAATATTTTTTTCACATCTATATCTGGTGCACCTAGCAGTTCCAATGGATGTGTAGTACCCCGCCCCTCTGAAAAAGTAGTCCCTTCCAACAATACCGTGCCAGCATAAACTCTAGAAGCATTGAGAGTAGCAATATTTGGGCTAGGGTTAACCCAACAGTGTTCCTCCTGCGGCCATCCAAAACCCGGATTTTGATTTGGATCGTAACCCTCCATTTTCACTATTTTTAGATCGATATCGAGATTACGATAGACAATATACCAATTAGCCGCTTCACCCAAGCTAAGACCATGCCGCATAGGAACCGGTGCTGCACCAACGAAACTCTCATTTCCCGCCAGCAAAATTGAGCCTTCCACCACACGACCTGCTGGATTTGGCCGATCCAAAACCCACAAACTCTTCTCTACACGGGCGCATTCTTCCAACAAATAAAACAGGGTCGTCAGAAACGTGTAGATACGACATCCGACGTCTTGTATGTCCACTAACAGTACATCAAATGAATCCAACATCTCCGCAGTGGGTCTACGAGTTTCACCATATAAGCTAAAAACCGGAATACCATATACCGGATCGGTAATGTCAGACGATTCAACCATGTTGTCTTGCTTATCACCACGCATACCGTGCTGTGGCCCAAAGGCAGCAGACACCTTTATTCCTTTCAATATCAAAGCATCCAAACTATGCACAAAATTACCAGTCATTGAGGCGGGATGACCAAGTAGAGCGACACGACGGTTGACCAATTGTTTTTTAAGAAACTGGTCTTCAAGTAGACGATCAATACCAAATTGCATTCACAATCACTAGAGTTAGATAGTTTGGGTGAAAAGATTCTGATTCACTTCTTTCCAAAATTTAGGACAAAAGATATTTTTGCAAATTAAAGGCATAAGTCTACTTGCCTAGGCCCATAGAATCCAAAAGTTATTTCCAGTCTGCTATGAGATTCTCGCTTTGAAACCTGAGTATCCTGAAGCTAATAGCATTCATTACTGAGACCCGCATAGGAAAAATAGCCCTCAGCGTTAAAAGCAGTGAAAAAATCAAAGTATGCTATCGGCTGGCGAAAAAACCGCCAAAGTTGTAAATTTCGCAAACAGCAACACCGACTGTCTCCAGTCAGCACATTACCACTCGACATGAATTAAGGCATTTCTTCCATCTCTAGATACCCAAGTTGGCCAACAGAAAAAAATCCATTTCAATCTGTTAAGTTTGCTAATAATTAGCGTTTCAGAATTCATTTACCCACCTTCCAACTTTCCCTGAAAGCAACGACTAAAACACCTTTACAGCCGTCGACTTAAACCCTAACCAAAGAGATTGCCCCAAACTAAACCCCATTTGTTTCAATGCTTCATAGGTGATAAGCGCGTGGAAAGTTTCTCCCGCTTCAACCGTCATTCTGACTCTTCCTTGATCTTCCAAAATGCTCACAACTCGTCCACTAAAAACGTTTCTGATACTTGTATTCAAGGGTTTGAGAGACAATACTATTTCAGATGGTTCTACCGCTAAACAAGATCCCCACGAGACCTTTTCAGGCAACAGTACGGTAATTTTCGAAGTAATAAATCTACCGCTCTTGATATAGCCATGGAATACGTTGACCAATGGTGAGCGACCCAGCTTCCCATTTACAAGCCCAATTTCCCTATCAGCAATCGCAATTCCATGCACGGAATCATGAGTAGTAAACACAACACTTTTCTCTGGATGGTCCCGAAAATCAGAAATCAAGCGCTCAACCATCGCCACACTACTCCGGTCAAGATATGAAAACGGTTCATCGAACAGTAACACTTCGGGGTCAAGTGCAAGAGTTCTGGCTAAAGCCACTCTTTGTGCTTGCCCCCCTGACAACTCTCGTACGTCCAGGTCTTTATATTCTCCCAACCCTACTCTTTTCAGTGACGCACTCGATATTTTCTTTCGTAGCCTTTTCCGAACACCGCGCAACTTCAAGCCCAATTCAATATTTTGCAATACACTACCGTTAAAAAGATAAGGATTTTGAGTCACTAAACCAACCCGCCGCCGAAGATCCAGTGAACGAGATTTCACAGCATTCTCCCCCCTATATTCGATAAACCCATTATCAGGCATCAACAAAAAAGCGAGAAGACTCAGTAACGTAGACTTTCCTGACCCATTTGGACCTATCAACGCCGATACGGATCCGAACTCAATGTCAAGGCTTTCTATCTCTATGGCCGGGTGTTGCCTATAGGCGAAAACCAAGTTAGCGATCCGATACAGGGGTGTCATCAGGTGTAAAAATGCAGCCTCTGCAGTAACCAATTTACAGAAAAAGCAAT
>Ga0114934_10000273_pt1 | contig 32743 bp, 32 predicted proteins | sample 4SBtaG_2_FD_99695 | JGI IMG/M metagenome (GOLD analysis project Ga0114934, IMG submission 99695) | Deep subsurface microbial communities from Kolumbo volcano to uncover new lineages of life (NeLLi) - 4SBTROV10_white metaG | ecosystem: Environmental > Aquatic > Marine > Volcanic ...
GCTTGGCCTCTACCTATTCCTCTTCCGGCACCTCTTCCTAATCCTCTACCATAGTACACTCTTTCATTTACATTTGTTTGAGCTACATTATTTGAAGCACATCTTCCTAAACCTCTACCTGTTTGTGAGCCCATTCCATTAGGACCTGTTCCATCAAATCTTGGCATTACTATTACCTCCTTAAATCTTGAATTATTGTTCTTAATGGCATATACCCTATACTGTTATTCTAATACTATTATGGGCATATGTCAATAATGAATTTTCTTATATTTCTTTAAAATTTTAATTTATATATGTTTTTTTTTTAATATCTTCCATTTTCTTTTGATATTTTAAAATTTTAGACTTTGACTTTCTTTGACCTTTGTATTATTATTTAAGCATAAAATATATAATAACAATTATATATTTGTGAATACTATTAATATAAAATTAATATAAAGGAGGTTTTTACTATGTTTGATATGATTCCTTACAAAAAAAATAAAAATTTAGTTACAAGAGATGATATGTTTGAACAGTTTTTTAACAACTTTTTTGATAATAGTCTTTTAGAACCATTTAATTTTGCTAAAAATTCATTTAAGGTAGATTTAAAAGAAAATAATAATAACTATGTTGTAGAGGCTGATCTTCCTGGAGTAGACAAAAATAATATAGATATTATTTTTGAAAACAATTACTTAACAATTAAAGCTAAACGTGAAGATAGAATCGAAGAAACCAAAGACAATTATATACGTCATGAAAGACATTATGGAGAATTTAGAAGAAGTTTTTATATCGATAATGTTGATGAAAATAATATTCAAGCAAATTTCAATAATGGCGTTTTAAATATTACTCTTCCTAAATTATCAGATGACAATAATAATAGAAAAAGGATTAATATTAACTAACATTTAACAAAAACACGGCAAATATATATTGCCGTGTTTTTGTTTGTTACGTATTATAACTATTTATAATTCTTACAAGTATAGTTTACTGATGAACCAAATCTAGCCTTCCAAATTTACTATATTGACCTAACCATGCAAGTTTAACTGTTCCTACTGGACCATTTCTCTGTTTAGCTATAATACACTCTGCAACATTTTTTTCTTCTGTTTCACTATTGTAATATTCATCTCTATATAGAAACATAACTAAGTCAGCATCTTGTTCTATTGATCCAGACTCTCTAAGGTCTGAAAGCATAGGTCTATGATCTGCTCTTTGTTCAGGTGCACGAGATAACTGTGAAAGAGCAATAACAGGACACTCCATTTCTTTCGCAAGTGCTTTAATAGATCTTGATATTTCAGATACTTCCTGCTGTCTACTTTCACTTTTTATGCTTCCTGACATAAGCTGAAGATAGTCTATTACAATCATATCAATACCATGCTCTAATTTCAACTTTCTACACTTTGAACGCATTTCCATTACTGATGTTCCCGCTGTATCATCTATGAATATATTAGCCGATGCTAAAGGTCCGGATGCTTTAGCTATATTTTCCCAATCTCTATCATCTAGTTCGCCTGTTCTAAGCTTAAGCATGTCAACATTTGCCTCTGAACATAATAATTTATATGCTAACTGTTCTTTTGACATTTCAAGTGAAAATATAGCAACATTTTTTCCGTCCCTTAATGCAGCATATTCTGCAATATTCAATGCAAATGTCGTTTTACCCATTGATGGTCTTGCAGCAATCAATATCATATCACCTTTTTGAAATCCTGAAGTTTTTGAGTCCAACTCTGGAAATCCTGATGGTATTCCATTTATATGTCCTTTATTGTTATATAGCTTCTCTATTTCAAGAAATCCTCTCTCTAAAACTTTACTCATTGGTTCAAATTCATTTAAATTTCTCTTCTGTGCTATATTAAAAACCTTATGTTCAGCTTCATCAATTACAGCCTCTATATCATTTTGGCTGCTATAGCATTTCTCAATTATTTCGTTAGAAGACTTGATAAGTTTTCTAAGTGTAGCTTTATCACTAACAATTTTTATATATGAACTAACATTAGCTGTTGAAATTACTGAGCCACTTACTTCAGTAACATATGTAACTCCTCCTACACTTTCCAACTTTTCATTCGACCTTAATTCTTCCAACAGTGTAATCATATCAACCGGAATATCCCTTTTATACATATCTTCTATTGTATTAAAAATCACTTTGTGAGCTTCTTTATAAAAATCATCACTCTTTAACTCTTCTACTGCTTCTGTAATAGCTGATTTATCTTTAAGCATAGAACCTATAACTGATTTTTCTGCATCAATATTATATGGTAAACTTTTAAGAGGCATACTCATACTAATCACCTACTCAAAAACAATTTCTAGTAATTGTTCAATATTCTCTACCGTTTTAACCTCAATATCAGCCAATCCTGTTGGGACATCTTTATAGTTGTCTTTTGGCACTATAACTAATTTTATTCCTTTTCTCCTAGCACCATATACTTTTTCAAAAATACCGCCAACAGGTTTTATTTTACCTCTCAATGAAATTTCTCCAGTAATAGCTATATTCTGATTAATAGGCTTTCCTAAAATCGCACTGATTATACAAACAGTAATAGCTGCACCCGCAGAAGGTCCATCGATTTTTGCTCCTCCTACTACATTAACATGAATATCATAATCTTTAACATCCTTACCTGTGATTTTTCTTATTACCGTAGCGGCATTAAATACAGAATCTTTTGTCATACTACCTGCTGTATCATTAAATCTAATTTGTCCTTTTCCTTTATCCTGTGCATTAAAAGCAACAGCTTCTATTTCTAGTGTTGAACCTAAATACCCACTTACACCTAAACCATAAGTATGTCCAACTTCTGATTTATCACAACTACTTATCTGTTCATATTGATTTAATCTACTTATAGCTAATACTTCTTCCAAATCTTCTTTACTTATTCTAACATTATCGTCTGGATTTAGATTTTTCTTTTGAAGTACATATCCATAAGCATCTGAAAGTATGTTTATAGCTTTTCTTCCTTCTATAGTATATTGACTTATTATTTTTGCAACGCCATCCTCTAGTTTAACATTTATCTTTATTGCAGCATTTTCAACTATTTTTTCTATATCGTTTGCAGAAAGAGGTTCAAAATAAACTTCTGTACATCTTGATCTTAATGCAGGATTGATATCCTTTGGCTCTTTAGTCGTAGCACCTATTAATATAAAATCCGCAGGTGCTCCATTTTGAAAAAGATATTTTATATATTTAGGAATATTTTCATCATCAGGATCATAATAAGAAGAAGAAAACTCTACTCTCTTATCTTCTAACACTTTTAATAATTTGTTTTGGAGTATTGTATCTAATTCTCCAATTTCATCAATAAATAAAACTCCTCCATGTGCTTCAGTAACTAATCCTGGCTTTGGTTCTGGTATACCTACTTCTGCCAAATCCCTTTTACTTCCTTGGTATATAGGATCATGAACCGATCCTAAAAGTGGATTGGTTATCTCTCTTGGATCCCATCTCAAAGTTGTTCCATCAACTTCAACAAAATTTGATTTTTCGTCATATGGAGTATATTTAAGTTTTTTAGCTTCCTCTAAAGCCAGCCTTGCAGCTGTTGTTTTTCCAACTCCCGGTGGTCCATACAGTATTACATGCTGGGGATATGGCGAAGCTATCTTAGACAATAATGACTTTATTGATCTATCTTGACCAATTATTTCACTAAAACTAGTAGGTCTTAATTTGCTTTGTATATTATTTATAGCACTCCTAGAATCTAATATATTTAAATGTGCGTATTTTTTTAATGTTTTAGCATTTTCAGGCCCTTTCTTTTTCTTTATTATTTTGAGCCTAATATCATCCATATATTTTTCTTGCTTATCCATCAACTCTTTTTCAACTTCTGCTTCTATTTGATTGTTCAAATATCTAGTTGCTATTTCTTCAACAATTAAGTCACTTGTGCTTTCAATAACATCAAATATATTTTTTTCATTCGGTACAGTAGACACACCCTTGCCGTTACTAATTATTTTATTTAATGCATAAACCTTTTTATAAACATCTTCACTGTTGATATATTTTTGCAGACTAAACTTAATAACTCTGCTATTTATAGTTTTTTCAGGAATAATCTTTTTTATTATTTTATCTATTACTTCTACCTGAACATCTAAAGACATAGAATTTTCTTCTATACTTTTAGCTATATCGTAAATTACTTTATTATTCAAATTTGTTACACTATAATATTTTATGTATTATAGTGTTTCCTCCCTTCAGTTGTTTTAAAGCTTATTGTTTTTCAACAATTACTTTAACTTTTGTTGATATATCTGGATATAGTTTAAGTTCAACATCATAAGCTCCCAATAATTTAATAGTATTAATAAAAACTTTTTTCTTATCAATATTTAAATTAAATTTCTTATTGATTTCATTAGCTATATCTTTATTAGTAATTGCTCCAAATAATTTTCCATTTTCTCCTGCTTTAGCTATTATCTTTAATTCTTTTCCCTTTAAACTTTCAGCTAACTTTTGTGCTTTTTCTATCTCTGCAAGTTTTAATTTTCTTTCCTTTTCTTTTTGTTTATTTAATATATTAATACTATTTTGAGTTGCCTCTTCAGCTAACTTTCTTGGAAATAAATAATTCCTAGCATATCCATCAGAAATATTAATAATATCTCCTTTTTTCCCTTTTCCTTTAACATCCTTTAATAATATAACCTTCATTTTATTCACCTTCCCTTGAGTATTTTTCTATAATTGACTTTAATTCTTCTACTATTTGTTCAATTTTTATATCTTTAACTTTAGCTCCCGCCATTGTCATATGACCTCCACCACCAAACTTTTCAAGTATAACCTGCACATTTATATTTCCAAGGGAACGCCCACTTATAAACACCTCATCTTTTATTTTAACAAACACAAAGGACGCTTGAACACCTGTAATATTTAACAGTTCATCTGCAACTTGTGCAGCTAATACATTATCTTCTATATGTGGTGGGCAAATAGCAATAGCCGTGTTTTTAAAAATCTCAGCTGTTCTTATAATTTCAGTTCTTTTAATATAAGCCTCTAAATCTTCTGAAAATAACTTTTTTACTGAAATTGTATCAGCACCATATTTTCTTAAAAGTGCAGCAGCTTCAAACGTTCTTACACCAGTTTTAAAATAAAAGTTTTTGGTATCCACACAAATTCCAGCCAAAAGTGCCTCTGCCTCAATTTGTTTTAATTTAGGTTTTTCAATTATATACGGAATTAACTCTGTAACTAATTCTGAAGCTGATGATGCATATGTTTCTATATAGGCTAATAAAGTATCTTGTATATAATCTGGTGCTTTTCTGTGATGATCAATAATAACTATTTTATTTACTTTATCAACAATATCTAAATTTTCTACATGACTTCTATTATGGACATCAACCAATATCAAAAGCGTGTCATTATTAATTATATTTATACATGTTTCATTATCAATAAAAGCACTCTTATATTCATACTCATTAATCAAATTATCTACAACATTTTTAATACTTTTATTTATATTATTTAAGACTATATTACAATTTTTATTTAATGACGTTATAGTACTATATAACCCTACAGCTGCTCCAATGCAATCTATATCTGGCTTTGCATGACCCATGATTATAACATTACTACTCTCATTTATTAAATCCAATAATGCATGTGCTATTACTCTCGCTCTAACCTTTGTTTTCTTTTCTATTTCCTTAGTTTTTCCTCCATAGAATGATAATTTATCTATTGTTTTAACTACCGCCTGATCTCCTCCTCTTCCTAATGCCAATTCTTTAGCTGAAGATGCATACTTATAGTTTTGCTGAGGGGATTCTCCTCCTCTTCCAATACCGATACTTAATGTTACAGTCAATTTATTTCCAAAATCTAATTCCCTTATTGTATCAAGTATATCAAACTTCTTTTCCATTTCTCTTTTTATAAATTTATCTTTTGCCAAAATCAAAAACTTATTAGTAGCATATTTCTTAACTAAAGCCTCCATATCCTGTGCATATGAGTTTATATTTCTCTCAATTTCTGCTGTTAATAAAGGTGATTTATCTTCATCTGTAGTTTTTAATACATCATCTAAATTATCAACTTCTACAAGCACAACACTTTCTCTATTTTCCTCTATTCTTTGCATTAAATTATATTTTTCAGTAACATCATAAAAATATAGTAACACTATAACATCTTTATTAGTATCATCCGTATTTATCATTGTAGCATAAATATCATAATATCTATCTTTAATGCTTACATAATTATAAACATTTTTTTTGCCTGTAACAATATATTTAACATTTATTTCTCTACTAATATCCTTTATAGTCTTACCAATTACCTCTTCTCCTCCCATTAAAGATAAGAAATTTTGATTGTACCAAAGAATATTACCTTTATTTCCAATTATCAAAAGAGAAAATGGTAAATTTAACAATGTATTGCTAGTAGCAATATCCATTTTTGACGAGAAATTTTCTATAAAATTTTTCCACTTAACTTTTCCTTCTCTTAAATCTTTTAAATAATACATTATTAAAATAGCATATACTATCAATGAAGTTAATGCAATATTATAATGTCTATAATAAAATAACACTAATATAAAACCAGCTATCGCAAATAAATAAATTTTATTACTCTTTCCAAAAAAATTATACTTATTCTCCATACTAAGCCCCCATTTTCTTCTTAAACAAACCATACGGGTCTAATCTTCTCATATTAAAAAACATATCTATAAATCCAATATATATAAATACAACGTTTAATTGGAATAATAATCCAAACAATAATATTAAAAAAACTATTATTTTTGAAACTTTCCTTTTTACTCTCAAATAATATGTAACAGCTGCCATACCATTTATAATAAATATTAAATTTGCTATTCCTAGAAACGAAAAATATATACCCTCTCCAATATAAGCTCCCTTTGTTTTTGCTATTACGCCTATACAAATCATAGCAATCAAAAATGCTCCTACTAAATTTGTTATATAAATTTTACTAAATGGAATCATATGTTCTATTTTTATCTTTAATTTGGTTAATATACTACTTGTAAATATATAATTTACATATGAAGCAATCATAGAAAAGAATAATAATGCAGCTGGTAAAGAATATATTATTACTTTAGTATTAATCATATTTTTTATTTCATTAAACTGAGATAACTTTTCGCTTGGTACACCTAGTTGAATGTATAATTTTTCTGAATATTCTATTTGTTCTTTAATAAGTGAAACATAATTATTTATAAAATTAATAAGCGTTGTTTTTTCTATAAATAGTAGAAAAATCATTGAATTTAATATACATGAAATAGCAGAAACAACAATTGTAACTATAAGTGTTTTATATACACTTTTTTCATTTTTGATGCAGTATCCTAATGCAATTCCCACAGGTGCACAAGTAATGACTGCACTAATTGCCGAAAAAACTCCTAAAATTCCAGTTATTAAAAACCCACTTGCTACAAGTGCTAACAAAACAATCTTTTTATCATGTCTTAAGTACAGTATCGTGTATACTGAGGGAAGTACTATCGTTCCTATTATATTCAATACAGGTATATATCCTGTAATAAACATAACGATAACTATTACTGCTAATAATATTCCAATTTCAGTTAGTGATCTCAAATTATAATTTTTGCTTGACATTCTTTCCTCCAATTAAAATTTATCGATTCTATAAACTCCGACTTCTATAATATATTTAAGTTTTTCTTGCTTCAGGTGAAATAAAATTGCCACCTTAAATTCTTATATTTTACTTTAGTAAAATAGGTTCACTGTCTTTCTTTTATATGTGAATATAATCTTGATAAATCCTTACCTTCTTTTTCAATTTGATCTTCTTCAATTATTCCTGTTTTTAATTTTCTTTTAATACATTCATCTACAGCAATATAAGAATACCCTAATCTATCCGCAAGCATATACAGTATTATTATTGCCCCGGAAATACAATTTAATATAGCATCTTGAGTTACATTACTTCCTTTGCACAATAATTTAAACAAATCCCCAATAATTGCAACCAATTCAGCTTTTAATTTTTCAATTATATTTACATTTGCCATAATATTAAGCTCTTCCCGTTTCATAACATTCATCCCCTTTATGTACTAAATACCCATTTTTATTAAAATTAGTATCAAATATTAATCTTAATAAAAACATCAAATATACTTATTTAACCTTTTTAATGAAATTTATCATTTTAAATATTTTAACATACTATATCTCTATTTTAGTTATTTTTATCATTTTATGCAACCATATATAACATATAATAGAAAATAGTTCACAAAGAATAACAATGTTTTTAATTTATTAAACAGTTCATGAAATAAAAATTAAAGGCACAATTCATCCTCCTATATAAACAACGGAGGTTTTCTTGTACCGAATCTATAAAAATAAAGCAGCCCCTTAATGGTGCTGCTTAAAATAACATACTTAAGCAATATTTTATTCCATAGTAAATGGTAATAAAGCAATATTTCTTGCTCTCTTAATTGCTAATGTCAACATTCTTTGATGTTTTGCACAATTTCCTGAAATTCTTCTTGGAAGAATCTTTCCTCTTTCAGTTATATATTTCTTTAAGACATTTATATCTTTATAATCTATGTATTCTGTTTTATCCACACAGAACGCACAAACTTTTTTCTTTTTTCTTCTAGTCTTTCTTTGTGCAGCCATTCTACTTCCCTCCTTATACTAAAATTTAGAATGGTATATCTTCATCATCTATAGGAGTAACATCCGTTCCATAATCTAAACTACTTGAATTTGTATTTTGGGGTTCAAAAGAGTTATTCGCAGATTGACCATAGCTTTCTCCAATTCCACTATTAGATTGTTTGTTTCCCCAATCTAAAAATTGAACCTCATCAGCTACTACTTCAGTAACATATCTTCTAGTTCCATCTTTAGCTTCATAATTTCTCGTTTGAATTCTTCCGCTAATACCTATCATTCTTCCTTTGCTCATGTAATTAGCCGTATTCTCTGCCGACTTTCCCCATACAACAACAGGAATGAAATCTGCTTCTTGCTGTCCCTCTCTCTTGAATCTTCTATCAACTGCAATTGTAAAGGTGGCAACTGCTGTTCCAGTACCTGGAGTAAATCGTAATTCTGGATCTTTAGTTAATCTACCAATTAACACTACCTTATTCAATGATTACACCACCTATTTTTCATGTTTAACAATGATATCTCTTATAACCTCATCTGCTATTCTGAACTTTCTTGTTAACTCTTTAGGTAATTCAGAATCAGCTTTAAAGTTAAATAAAACATAGATACCTTCATTCACCTTATTTATAGGATAAGCTAACTTTCTCTTACCCCATACATCTACTGTTTCTACTTCTCCACCATTTTCTTCAATGATTGCCTTAAACTTATCAACGTTAACTTTAACAGCTTCTTCGTCTAATGATGGTCTTAAGATAAATAGAGTTTCATATGAATTCATTTATTTCACCTCCTCCCCTTGGACTAACGGCTGTACTATGTACAGCAGGGAACTCATCTATTGATTATATCATTTGAAATAATATAAATCAAGAAAATTTTAATTATTTGTCATTAACAACTTTTTTCATATTTTTATTAAATTTACTTCTCGGAAGCATAACTATCCTGCCACATTGAACACATTTTATTTTTATGTCAGCACCTATTCTTATTATTTTCCATCTATTGCTACCACATGGATGAGTTTTTTTCATTTCAACAATATCTCCTAGATTAAATTCTTTCATACAATGAACCACCTTTGCAATTTTAAATATCAATATACATTATAATTTATATTATTCATTCAACGCAGTCAAGATATGTAAAAAAGTTTATCTATATTATAGATAAACTCATTAACTAATTTGTAAATACTTATATTTTATACAATAACCGAAAATACCTCATCTTCTTTTAAATATATATTTTTGAAAGAAAAACTCTTTTCATCTATCAACTTGCTAAGTTTTTCATAATCATCTACTTCAATCTTTAAACTAATTCCACAGCTCTTTGTTATATATGTTGGTGTTGGCATTACAATTGCATTTATATTATTATTCATTATTTCTTTTTCGGCTTTCATAGCCTCATATGTATTTATAAATGTTATTATGTAATATTTTTTCATAAATGTCCCCTTCTATATAAAATTTAATTACCAGTTAACTCTCTCTCCACTTGTTCACGCTGAAGTGGGGGCTTCTTGGTATATCCAAAAACTTTTCCTTCTTCACAGATTTCGTAATCTACTTTCTCCACAGACTATCCCTGCAAGACCTACGGTTCTTTTTTATGCTATATCTAATAATCCTTTTGTCTTAATATATTTTTACTAGCATTTATATCCCTATTATGAATGCTATCGCATTTTGGACATTTCCATTCTCTTATTTGCAGTAGCATATTTTCCATAACATACCCACATTCACTACATGTTTTTGATGAGGAATACCATCTATCTATTTTATGAAGTTTTCTTCTATACTACCCTTTTGTTTTCTGCTTAGTTTTCTTTGCTCTTTGGCTAATGCAAGTTTTGTTTACACATTCATCTCCCACCTATAGAGGATGGGAGACTTCTGCTAGTTAAGTTAAAACCTAGTACTTTCTTTTTCATATTAACACATATTACCTTTTTAGCTCTTCCCTCATAGATTGCTGTCTAAATATTTATAATTTTATCTGCCTCATTCATAGTTTCAACTATTGAATACATATTGCTTATTTCTCCTATTGCAACCTTATCTGTAAGTCCATAAAAATCTGTACAAGTTCCACAAACTAATATATTAACATTTTTATTCTTTAATTTTCTTAATCCATCTAAAACAGCTGAATCCTCCACTGTTAATTTTACACCGCTATTTAAGAATAAAATATCGGTAGGTATTATATCTGCTTCAGAAAGAGCAAAAATATAACCTTTCATTAATATTTCACCTAATTCATCATTACCATGCCCCAATTTATTTTGCCCAATTACAATAACAAATTTTTCATCATTTTTATTTTCAGATATACTAGCTTCAGTATTTTCAGATGTACTAGCTTCACCTTTAATCATTTTTACATGAAAACAACCATCTTTTTCCTCGACATCGAAACTAAATCCACTTTTTTGAGCCAATTTTACAACATTATTTTTTGCCACTTCATTATCTACAATTGTTACAGCCGTTCCACTTTCAATAGTATCAAAATATTTCTTAGTATTTACAACTGGTAATGGACAACTCATTCCCTTGCAATCAATTATTTTTATCATAACATACATGTTACTTACCTCAATTTATAAGTAACTTTTCACCCCTTTCATAATCTCATTTCTACTTGTAAATAATTATATAATGTTTTTGAATAGATTTGTTATATTTAAAAGTATTTTTTTAATTATTTCTATCGTTATTTTGAATAGATTATTATTATCTATTTATATTTTAAATAATATATTTTCTACTTCACAAATTTATTATAATAAATTTGTGATATATTTATTATCGTAAACTCATTTTGATAAACCAAAAATATTTAGTCTCCCACTTATATAACTGGGAGACTTATATAATCGATTAAATGTATAACATTATTTAATAATCAATTTTTATACTATACCTAAAGGAGGAAAATTTTAATGAAAGTTTATCTTGACAATGCTGCCACTACATTCCCTAAACCAACTGAAGTTTCAACTGCTGTTTTAAACTATATGAACAACATAGGTTCAAATCCTGGTAGAGGTAGTTCTTCTAGTTCGTTTCAAGGAAATAGAATTGTATTTCAATGCAGAGAAGCTATATGTTCATTTTTTAATTATGATAAACCTGAAAATGTAATATTCACATCAAATATTACTTCTTCACTAAATATACTTATAAAAGGAGCTGTAAAAAAAGGTTGGCATGTTATAACATCCAGCATGGATCATAATGCAGTTTTAAGACCATTAAACTCATTAAAAGATAATGGTCAAATAGAATTGGATATACTTCAATGTTCTGAAAATGGAATACTTAGTGTTGAAGATTTTAAAAATACTATAAAAGAAAACACTAAGCTTGTTATACTATCACATGCTTCTAATATTATAGGTAGCATACAACCTCTTGAAGATATAGGAAAAATATGTAAGGAAAGAGGTATATTCTTTATTATAGATTCTGCGCAAACTGCTGGAGTTCTAAATCTTGATTTTAAAAAGCTAAATTGCAGTGCCCTGTCATTTACAGGACATAAGAGTCTACTTGGTCCCCAAGGTATAGGTGGATTTATTATTGATGATGACTTTAATAATGAAATTTCTCCATTAATTGAAGGTGGTACTGGAAGTGTTTCGTCTAGTATATTTCAACCTAATTTTTTACCTGACAAATTCGAAAGTGGAACACTAAATACACCAGGTATAGCTGGTCTTTTATCAGGAATCAATTATATAAACAAAACAGGATTAGATACTATCAGAGATCATGAAGAGTCATTAACTCAATATTTCATTAATGAATTATTAAATATAAGTAGCATAAGTATTTATGGATTTAATGCTGCTTCTTTAAGAACTTCAACAATATGTTTAAATTCGACAAAAATTGACAATTCAGAACTAGGATTTTATCTTGATAAATATTATGGAATTTCCACTAGAACTGGTTTACATTGTGCACCACTTGCTCACAAAACAATTGGTACTTATCCAAATGGTGCTATACGTTTTAGTTTTGGACCTTTCAATGATGCTCAAGATGTTAATTATACTATTGATTCTATAAATAAAATATTAAAATAACATTAATTTTTGTATATAACCTTCTATTTTAGTTAATACTTTCAAATAGGAGGTTGATTTTATGTCTGAAAAAATTATCATTGATCCTATGGTCAATAATAACTTAATTAATTTCAATAAATATTTAAATAAATATTTAATTCCTGTTATTTATGAAAACCGTCCCTTAATAATTCTATGTATTGGAACTGACAGATCAACTGGAGATAGCTTAGGTCCATTAGTTGGATATAAATTATCAAGTTTTCATCATATTTATTATAAAAATGTATATATATATGGAACTTTAAAAAATCCTGTTCATGCCAAAAACTTGAAGTCTATTTTAACCAAAATAGAATCCAATTATAGCAATCCATTTATCATTGCCATTGATTCATGCCTAGGTAGCATTGATAATATAGGGAAAATTATTATTGAAAATAAACCTTTATCCCCTGGAGCTGCATTGAAGAAAGACTTGCCCAAGGTAGGTAATATTAGTATAACTGGAATTGTTAATATATCCGGTACTTTAGATTTTATAGTACTTCAAAATACTAGATTATATACTGTTATGACGTTAGCTGAAGCTATATATAGAGGAATTAATTTTTCTATAATAAAATGTACTTATACTCTTAATACTCATAGTCAAACAATTTCTACTAATGATTTCAAAAAAATTTCTAGCCTTCAGAACGAATAGCAATCGCATGAAGGCTAATTAACTGATTTATACTTTTAATATAATTTTCTTTACTGAATAATCAAAAGAGCCAAGCTAGTTTACTTATTTATATTTTCAGTATATCTAAAATTCTTTGAAGATCTTCTTCAGAATAATACTCAATTTCTATTTTACCCTTATTATTTTTTTTATTATCTAATATTACCTTAGTTCCAAAATAATCTTCAAGCTTGTTTTTAATTTCAAGATAAAAAGGATTTTCTATTTTTTCTTGTTTTTTTATTACTTTTTCACTATTAAAACTCTTTACTATTTTTTCAATTTCTCTAACACTCAATGCTTCATCAATTATCTTTTGTGCTATTTCATACTGTATATCATTATTATATATTCCCAATAAAGCTCTTCCATGTCCTTCAGTAATAAGACCTTCCATTAAATATTCTTGAACTCTCTCATCTAAATTTAATAATCTAATACAATTCGTAATAGCAGTACGTGATTTACCTATTTTTTTACTCAATTCATCCTGAGTTAAATTAAAATCTTCAAGTAACTTTTTATATGCATTTGCTTCTTCAATAGGATTTAAGTCTTCTCTTTGAATATTTTCAATCAAAGATAACTCTAATACATTCAAATCATCCACATCTTCCATAATTATTGCAGGTATTTCTTTTAATCCTATACTTTTTGCCGCTCTCCATCTTCTTTCTCCTGCTATAACTATGTAATTTTTATCTTGTTGCTTTAATATAATTGGTTGAATTACTCCATGCTCTCTTATTGAATCTGCTAACTTTAAAAGTTTATCTTCATCAAAATATTTTCTTGGCTGTTTTGAATTAGCCTTTATTAAATTAATTGAAACTTTATTTATTATTTTTTTATCTGATGTATTATAATCTTCTTCTGGTATTAGTGCACTTAATCCTTTTCCTAATCCATGCCTCTTACTCAAATTATCACTCCTTACTGTTTGTCCAAAAATTCCTTTGTTAAATTTTTAAATGCTTGTGCACCTCTGCATCTGCTATCATATAGCATTATAGGTAACCCGTGACTTGGTGATTCAGCTAATTTTATATTTCTTGGAATAATATTCTTATATACTTTTTCCTTAAAATATTTTTTTACTTCTTCAACAACATCATTTGACAAATTTGTTCTAGCATCATACATGCTAATTATAACACCCTCTATTTCTATATTTCTATTAAGAGACTTCTTAATCAATTGAATAGTATTAACTAGCTGACCAACCCCTTCAAGTGCATAAAATTCGCATTGTATTGGAATTAATACACTATCACAAGCTGTCAATGCATTAACAGTCAAAAAACTTAGAGAAGGTGGACAATCAATCAATATAAAATCAAACTTTCCTTCTAATTCTCGTATTTTATTTCGTAAAATCAACTCTCTTTTTTCTCTTTCTATCAATTCAACTTCAGCTCCAGCTAAATCCACAATTGACGGTGCAATATGTAAAGTACGTATAAATTGAGATTTAATTATTACATCATCTAATTTTTCATTTCCTGTAATAACATCATAAATAGATTTATCTATTTTATTTTTATTAATTCCTAGACCACTCGTTGTATTACCTTGAGGATCAATATCTATTACCAATATATTATATCCTTCCATAGCTAAGCAGGTAGATAAGTTTATGCTTATTGTTGTTTTACCAACCCCACCCTTTTGATTAAATATACATATTTTTTTCACTTTCCCACCTTACTTTCATAAAATAATTACATGTTATTTACTTAAAAAACTTTAGTGGTTCAAATTATCAATCATAATATTTCTTAAGCAATTTACATACTTTCAAAATTATTCAAACTGTATAATTCTCCATGTAAGAATACAAATTATATAATTTTACAAGTATATATATAATTATATAATTTTACGAAAAAGTTTTAAAGTAATTTTGTGAAAATTTTCAAATTTAAAAATGTTTCACGTGAAACATAAAAAAGCTATCCAAAATGGACAGCCAAAATACACCCTATTATTTTGTTTTCTTAGGAATTGTAACTACTACTTTTACATAATCATCATATTCTTTAGATTTATATTTTGCATTAATACCATACTTATCAAATACTTGCTTAATAGTATTCATATATACTCTTGGTGAAAATACACCTTTAATTTTCTTTTTACCATCCGCTGCAATTTCCTTTTTTGATTCATTTAATAATAGCTTGTCAATTAACTCCTCTGTCTTTTTCACATTTAATGACTTATCTATAATTTCATTTAAAATCTTAAATTGCATATCTATAGTTGGAAGCTTCAATAATGCACGTCCATGTCGCTCTGTAAGATTATTTTCTAAAAGTATCTTTCTAATTTTAGAATCCAATTTTAATAACCTAAGTTTATTTGCAATAGTTGATTGTTTTTTCCCAATAACCTGAGCAAGCTTTTCCTGAGTATATGAGTATTCTTCTATTAAATTTTGAAATGCTTCCGCCTGCTCAATAAAATTCAAATCCTCCCTTTGAATATTTTCCAATAAAGCTACAACAGCAGAATCACTCTCGCTAATATTAATTAGAATAACGGGAACACTATCTAATCCTGCTTTTTTAGCTGCTCTATACCTTCTCTCACCTGCAACTATTTCATACATAGTGTCATTAACTTTCCTTACTGAAAGCGGTTGTATTATACCATATGTTTCTATTGATTGTGCTAACTCACTTATCGACTCTTCATTAAAATATTTTCTAGGTTGATTTATATTGGGAACAATATATTCAATAGGAATATTGATTACACTATTATTCATCACTACCATCCTTTTTTCTTACTTGTATTAACAATTCTACTTGTGTGTAAAAATTCCTTCTCAATTTTAAAAAATTTTCCAAATAAATTTTTACTTTTTCTACATAATACTATTTTAAAGGTTTTTTTGAAACAATACCAGCTTTTCTTGGATATTTTTTATTGGTACTTTTAATTTTCTTAACAATAACCAAATTATGCTCTAATTCACTACCTTCAATATCAATATTTTCAATCCTTTCAAGTTTTCCTCCTAAAATATTAATAGCATTTCTAGCGTCTTTTAATTCTTCAGAAATAGCTGGTCCTTTAAGTGCAATAAAATATCCACCAATTTTAGCAAAAGGTATACAATATTCACTTAAAACAGTCATATTAGCTACTGCTCTGGAAACGACAATATCATATTTTTCTCTGTAATCCTTATCTGTTCCTAAGTCTTCTGCTCTTCCATGCAAAGCTTTAATATTCTTCAATTCTAATTCATTTATAACAGTATTTAAAAATTTAACTCTTTTATTTAACGAATCTATCAATGTAATATCGCATTCTGGATAAACAATCTTAATTGGTACTCCCGGAAATCCTCCTCCAGTACCAACGTCTATAATTTTTTTACACTTTCCAATATTGCTAAATTTAAAAACTTTAATACTATCTATAAAATGTTTTTTTATTATTTCGTCATCATCATCAATTGCAGTTAAATTTATCTTCTTGTTCCATTCCTTTATCAACGCCTTATATTTAATAAATTGTTCATATTTTTTTTTATCAAATTCTAAATCTACATCATTACAAGCAGCTTTTAATAAATTAAAATATATCATAAACTTCCTCCATATATAATAATAATTAATTCCTATATTTCTGTTCTATATATACCATAAGCACAGAAATATCAGCAGGTGATACACCTGATATTCTAGACGCTTGCCCAAGATTTTCTGGTCTAATCATTCCCAGTTTCTGAGCAGCTTCTATTCTCAATCCTTTGATATCATCATAATTTATATCTTTAGGAATCAATTTCTTTTCAAACTTCCTAAATTGTTTTACTTGTTCAAGCTGTTTTTGTATATAACCCTCATATTTTGTCATTATATTTACTTGTAATTGTATATCATATTTTAAATCTGGTCTATCTTTATCCAATTCCTTAACTTTAAAATAATCCAATTCAGGTCTTTTGATTAATTCATATAACGAAACAGGCTTTTTTAACCCAGAAGAATTAATTTTGCTTAAAAATTCCTTAACATATTTTTTATTAGTAATTTGAATACCTTTTATTCTAGCGATTTCATTTTCAATTGAAGTTTTTCTTTCAATGAACTTTCTATATCTTTCCTGGGAAACCAACCCAACAGAATACCCAATCTCTGTTAATCTTAAATCCGCATTATCCTGCCTTAAGAGCAATCTATATTCAGCTCTTGATGTCATCATCCTATAAGGTTCATTTGTACCTTTCGTAACCAAATCATCGATTAGCACACCAATATATGCATCAGCTCTTCCTAATATTATAGGGTCTAATCCTTTTATCTTTCTTACTGCATTTATTCCTGCAATAATTCCTTGTGCTCCAGCTTCCTCATAACCAGAACTACCATTTATCTGACCTGCTGAAAATAGCCCCTCAACTTTCTTGAATTCTAAAGATAGTTTTAATTCCATAGGATCTATACAATCATATTCAATAGCATAAGCAGTTCTCATCATTTCCATATTTTCTAGTCCTGGAACAGTTCTATACATTTCAATCTGTACATCTTCTGGTAAAGAACTTGACATTCCTTGAACATATAATTCTTCTGTATTTTCTCCTTCTGGTTCTATAAAAATCTGATGTTTCTCTTTATCAGGAAATCTCATCACTTTATCTTCAATAGATGGACAGTATCTTGGTCCTACACTTACTATTGAGCCATTGTAAAGTGGCGACCTATCAATATTTTTTCTTATAACATCATGAGTTTTATCATTAGTATATGTTAAATAGCAAGGTATTTGTTCTCTTTCAATATTTTCACTCATAAAAGAAAAAGGAACAATATTTTTATCTCCATGCTGTACTATCATTTTTGAAAAATCAACCGAACGTCTATTTATTCTAGCTGGCGTACCCGTTTTAAATCTTCTAAGAGAAATACCAAGTTCCTCTAAGCTAGAAGAAAGCTCATTTGCTGGAGCTAACCCACTAGGTCCTTCATTAAAGAATATATCCCCTATAATTATTTTAGATTTTAAATAAGTTCCAGTTGTAAGTATTACTGCTTTTGCACTAAAATAAGCTCCATTCTTAGTTAAAACTCCTTTTACCACACCATCTTCAACATCAATCTTAGTAACCTCTAGTTGTCTTAAATACAAATTTTCTTGATTCTCTAAAACATTTTTCATTCTCTCAGAATATCTTTTTTTATCTGCCTGAGCTCTTAATGAATGAACAGCAGGTCCTTTTGAAGTATTTAACATCCTTGACTGTAAATATGTATTATCAATATTTATGCCCATTTCTCCGCCTAAAGCATCTATTTCTCTAACTAAATGTCCTTTTGCTGTTCCACCAATGCTAGGATTACATGGCATAAGTGCAACACTATCTAAATTAATAGTACAAACCAATGTTCTGTACCCCATTCTTGCAGCCGCTAATCCAGCTTCACATCCTGCATGACCAGCACCAACAACAACTACATCAAAATCTCCACCAAAATACCTCATTATTAAATCTCCTACTTTCCTAAACAAAATTCAGAAAATATTTTATTGATTATATCTTCTTCGATTGTTTCTCCGGTTATTTCTCCTAAATTTTTCCATGAATTTCTGATATCAATCGATGCTAAATCTACAGCACAAGTATCTTTCAAAGCATTTATTGCACATTCTATATTTTCTTTTGCTCTTATTAATGCCTCAATATGTCTATTATTAGCAACATAAATATCATCTGTTTTTATTTCTCCATAAAAAAACATATCTTTTATTACTTTTTTAAGCTTATCTAAACCTTCACCAGTCTTAACCGACATTTCAATAATATATTTAGAATCCAATATTTCTAATTCATCTCTATTTAATACTGAACCTAAATCAGCCTTATTTAATATTATAATATATTTTTTATTTTTTATATATTCAATAATATCAATATCCTTTTCATCTAATTCATCACTCAAATCCAACATCAAAATAATCAAATCAGCAGATTCTATTTTTTCTTTAGATTTATTTACACCTATTTTTTCTACAATATCATCTGTTTCTCTAATTCCTGCCGTATCAACAATTCTTATAGGAATACCATCAATATTAATATATTCCTCTATAACATCTCTTGTTGTACCTGGTATATCAGTAACAATAGCTCTTTTTTCATTAACCAAAGCATTCAACAATGATGACTTTCCCACATTAGGCTTTCCAACAATAACTGTTTGTAAACCCTCTCGTAATATCTTCCCCTCTTCAGCTGTATTTAATAGTTTTTCTATAAGTACTAAAATATTTTTCAATCTTTTCGAAGCATCTTCAGCAGTAATTTCTTCTAAATCCTCTTCAGGATAATCAACAGTAGCCTCAATACTAGCGATAATAGACAACAATCGTTGTCTAATTAAACTTATTTTTTTTGATATTTTCCCTTCTGATTGCATTATAGCAGATCTAACGCTTAATTCCGTTTTAGCTCTAATAATATCAATAACAGCCTCAGCTTGACTCAAATCAATTCTGCCATTTAAAAAAGCTCTTTTTGTAAACTCTCCAGGTTCTGCAAGTCTTGCACCTGATTTAATAACCTGCTTTAATACACTATTTGTTACCACTATTCCACCATGACAGTTTATCTCAATAGTATCCTCTGCTGTAAAACTTTTGGGCCCCTTCATATATGAAACAATTACCTCATCAATTATATTCTCGTTTTCATCAACAATAAATCCATACCTCATTGTATATGACTTAATATCATCTAATTTCCTGTTATTCTTTCCTCTAAATATTTTACTTGCAATATTTACTGCATTGTTTCCCGATATTCTAATTATCGAAATACCACTTTCTCCCATAGTTGTAGCAACAGCTGCTATAGTATCAAATTCCTTCATTTTTTCATCCTTCCTCATTATTCAAGGTATTTACTTAGTGCATTTTTATTATTCCTATAACAAAAAAATATTATAAATCCTTATATTTAAAAAAGAAAGCCTTTAGGCTTTCTTTTTTAATTCTACAATTACTCTTCTATAAGGTTCTTCACCTTCACTAAAGGTTCTTACATATGGATTATCTTGAAGTTCAGAATGAATTATCCTTCTCTCATATGGATTCATAGGTTCTAATTTTATAGCTTTATTATACCTTCGAACCTTATGAGCTATTTTATAAGCGAGCCTTCTCAATGTCTGTTCCCTCTTAGTTCTATAATTTTGAATGTCTAAAATAACTCTCTTATATTTTTCATTACTATCCTTATTAATTACTAAACTAGTTAAATATTGAAGTGAATCTAATGTTTCACCCCTATACCCAATCAATGTTCCCATATTTTCGCCATACATATTTACTAATAAACTTTCCCCTGCATCCCTTATGGAAATTTCAGCTTTAATATTCATTGTTTTTAAAATAGAATTCAAAAAATCCTTAGCCTCTTTAACATAATCTTTTTTTAACTTAACACTTACTTTAACAGGCTTAGAACCAATAAAGTTCAAAAATCCTTTACTTCCTTTTTCAATAATATCTATATCGACCTTATCAATAGTAGTATTCAATTCAACTAATGCCTTTGCAACAGCTTCATCAACAGTTTTACCCATACATTCTACAGATTTCATAATCAGATACACCCACCTTCCAAAATGAACGCTTTCGAAATATATCTAAGCCTTAACATCTCTACGTTTTTCAATCTTTTGCATCCATATAGTTTGAATAATTTGGAATAAATTGTTTATTACCCAATACAATACCAAAGCAGCTCTAAACTTTATACTCATAAATCCAAATACTATAGCCATAACGCTGTTCATTGTGGATGTTTGTTTTGCTTGGGCACTGTCACCATTAGAAGGCTGCATCAATTTTGATGAAATATAAGTTGTAACAGTAGACAAAATAGGTAAAATATAATATGGATCTGGCTTAGCTAAACTATTTAACCATAAGAATCCTGCTGGCTGAGTCATACTACCAGACATAAAAGTCAAATTGTTAAACACATAAAATAAAGCAAATAAGATTGGCATTTGTATAAGCATAGGTAAACATCCACCAAGAGGATTAACTCCATTTTCTTTATATAATTTCATTATTTCCTGTTGAGATTTTTGAGGATCATTCTTATACTTATCTTGAATTTTTTTCATTTCTGGTTGAATCTTACTCATTTTAACAGTTGATTTTATCTGTTTTATATTCAACGGAAGTAAAATAATTCTAATAAGAGCCGTCATAAGAATAATAGTTATTCCATAAGAAATGTTTGGATTAGGAATAACACTGGCAACACCGTTTTGCAAAAACTCAAAAAAGTGTCCTATAGGCCCACTTAAAAATTGTAACTTCAAAATAATAACCTCCTAAAAGCAATTTATTTTACAGGATCATATCCACCGGGATTAAAAGGATGACATCTCAAAATTCTTTTTATTGACATAATTCCACCTTTCAATGCTCCATATTTATTAATAGCTTCTATGGCATACTGCGAACAAGTAGGATAAAATCTACAACTTGGTCGTTTCATAGGAGAAATAAACTTTCTATAAAATTTAATACTACCTATTAGAAGTTTTTTTATCAATTGATTAACCCTGCCTTTTTATATAAATTAATTAATGATTTTTCGATAACTGAAAAACTTTGTTCCTTACATGTTGTTCTAGCAATGACTATTAAATCATATCCCTTTTTTAAATTACTATTATTTAATCTATAACTTTCATAAATCAATCTCTTCACTCTACTTCTAACAACACTCTTACCAACTTTTTTACTAACTGATATACCTATTCTATTTATTCCCATACCATTTCTTTTTATATACAAAACCAAAAATTTATTAGAAAAAGATTTACCTTTCTTGTATACAACTCTAAACTCGGCATTCTTTCTTAATTTGTATTTTTTTTTCTGATTCATAACCAATGTACTCCTTTTTCCTGCATCTGCAGAAAAAGGCCACAAAAAAGCGGCCCTTATGCTGTCAATCTTTTTCTTCCTTTTAATCTTCTTCTTCTTAAAACATTTCTTCCAGAAGCAGTTTTCATTCTTTTTCTAAAACCATGTTCTTTCTTTCTTTGTCTCTTTTTTGGTTGATATGTCATCTTCATTCAAATCCACCCCCTTCGATATCATATACTCTGTTTATGTTAAACCATTTGGCTTTTACCACACATTATACAATTACTATTAAATTATATATTCACGATACCATAATGTCAAGACTAGTATTTTCATTGTTCTGTTAATATTTTTTTATATTTTTATCTTTTTTTGTGGATAACTTCTTGAATACGCTCTAACCTTTTGATATTATTAAGATAAACTGTGAATAAATTATTGTTTTTTTAAGTTATTCACAATCTGTGGACAATTTTGTTGATAACTCTCCTTAACATTCTATATTTTTTACTTATTCCATTGTAATATTCACTTTTACACTGTGAATATTCAAAATAATTTTATTGTTAATAATTTTTTTTTGATTAATATTTTCAACAAATTATAAACATGTGAATATTTATATTAGTAGTTGTCAACAAAAATAATATGTGCTCTAAAATTGTTAATAATTCTGTTAATAACTTTATCTTTATATAATCATGAACTGGAGGATGTAAAATGGGTATCCAACTAAATGAAATGTGGGAAAAAACCATTAATATTGTCAAAGGTGAATTAACTGAAGTTAGCTTTAATACATGGATTAAAAGTATTACTCCACTTGAAATAGATAACAATACATTAAAGTTAAGCGTACCAAATAATTTTACTAGAGATATTTTAGAAAATAGATATAAAGGGCTAATCATCAATGCTGCCAAGTTAATTACATCTAAACAGTATTCAATTGAATTTTATATTCAATCAGAAGATGAACCTGATATAAAAAAAACTCAAAAGAATAAAAGCAAAATAAAAAATAGTAATATATCTGTTTCTGAAGAAATTACTTCAACGTTAAATCCTAAGTATACATTTAACTCATTTGTAATAGGAAACAGTAACAGATTTGCTCATGCAGCTTCTTTAGCAGTTGCAGAATCTCCTGCTAGAGCATATAATCCATTATTCATATATGGAGGAGTAGGACTTGGAAAAACTCATTTAATGCATGCAATAGGTCATTATATTCTTTCAAATAACCCTAGTAGCAAAGTTGTTTATGTTACTTCAGAAAAATTTACAAATGAATTAATAAATTCAATTAAAGATGATAAAAATGAAGATTTCAGAAATAAATATAGAAATGTAGATGTTCTCTTGATTGACGATATACAATTCATTGCTGGAAAAGAAAGAACACAAGAAGAATTTTTCCATACTTTTAATACATTGTACGAAGCTAACAAACAAATAATTTTATCTAGTGATCGTCCTCCAAAAGAAATTCCTACTTTAGAAGACAGACTTCGTTCGAGATTTGAGTGGGGACTAATAGCTGATATTCAACCTCCTGATTTTGAAACACGAATAGCTATTTTAAAGAAAAAAGCGGATAATGAAAATTTAAATATATCAAATGAAGTACTAGTTTATGTTGCTACAAAAATAAAATCGAACATACGTGAACTTGAAGGAGCTCTTATAAGAATAGTAGCTTATTCATCATTAACCAATAAAGAAATAAGTGTTGATTTAGCTACTGAAGCATTAAAAGACATTATATCAAATAGATATTCTAAACAAATTACTGTTGATCTCATTCAAGATATAATAGCTAGTTACTACAATTTAAAAATTGAAGATCTAAAGTCAGCTAGAAGGACAAGAAATATAGCTTTCCCTCGACAAATTGCGATGTATCTGTGTAGAAAATTAACTGATATGTCCCTTCCAAAAATAGGTGAGGAATTTGGAGGAAGAGACCATACTACAGTAATCCATGCATATGAAAAAATATCTCAAAATATAAAAAAAGATGAAACATTGAAGAATGTAATTTCTGAACTTACCAAAAAAATAAAAAATGAATGATTATTGAGTTATTCACTTTTGTTGATAATAAAAATTTTTTTCTTGTGGATAAAATATTAATGATATACACCCTGTTGATTATTGTGGATAAAAGCTATAAAAACTCTTGTACTTATCCACAATAATTTTTATTTTGTTTTTATTGATTTTAAATGCTTTAAATCACTTTTCCACATATCCACAGCCCCTATTACTATTACTACTATTTTTAATTAATTAACCTTATCTATATATAATATAAAAAGTTATTAACAATGGAGGTAATATACAATGAAATTCTTTGTTGAAAAATCTGAATTACAAGAAGCTATATCAAAAGTACAAAAAGCAATTACAAACAAAACAACAATGCCAATATTAGAAGGTATATTAATAAAAGCAGAAAATAATAAACTAATTCTCATAGGTTCAAATATAGAATTAACAATTGAAACAAAAATCAATGCAGACGTTATAGAAGATGGTTCTATTGTAATTGACTCTAAATTATTTGGTGAAATTATTAAAAAATTACCTAACTCACGAATAGAAATCCACTCTATTGACGATAATTCAATAAATATAGAATGCCTAAAATCAAAAGTAACATTTATCCACATGAATGCTGATGATTATCCTAAAACACCAAAAATTAATGAAAATATGATTTTTTCTATACCTCAAAAATTATTAAAAAATATGATAAAAGGAACTATATTTGCAATAGCACAAGACGAAACAAGACCAATATTAACAGGAGTTCTATTCCAAGTAAAAAATAAAAAATTAAATCTTGTAGCATTAGATGGTTATAGAGTAGCTGTACGAACTGAAAATATTAATAACGATAATGTTATTAATGCAGTTATTCCTGGAAAAACTTTAAATGAAGTAGCTAAAATACTAGAAGAATCTGATGAACCTGTACATATTACCTTTACACCTAATCATATTTTATTTAATCTAGGTAATACAAAAGTTTTATCGATATTGCTAAAAGGTGAATTTATCAAATATGAATCTATAATTCCTAATGAATACAATTTAAAAGCCATTGTCAAAAAGAATGAAATTTTAAATAGCATAGAAATTGCTTCTCTTATTGGAAAAGAGGGTAATAATAATTTGGTAAAACTGGATATTAAGGATGATATAATAATCGTCACATCTAATTCTCAATTGGGAACAATAAGGGAAGAAGTTAATACTATTTTGCAAGGAGAAAGTGTTAAAATTGCATTTAATTCAAAATATTTAATTGATGTATTTAAAATAATAGAAGAAGAAGAAATAGTTATGGAATTTTCTAGTAGTATAAGTCCATGTGTAGTTAAAAATAAAGAAAATGATAATTGTACGTATCTATTGTTACCAGTCAGATTAGCAAATAATAACTAAAGAGGTGAAATATATGACTGAAATTAAAATTAATACTGAATTTATTAAACTAGATTCGTTTATGAAATGGGCCAATATTGTTTCACAAGGTTCTGAAGCAAAGATATATATAAAAGATGGATTGATTAAAATTAATGGTGAAACAGAAATAAGAAGGGGTAGGAAACTTTACAAGAATGATATTGTTGAATTCAATGGTGAAGAATATAAAATAATTTGAACTTCATGTAAATACTATATATTCAATTCGTAATTTAACTTTTTATTGATTTTATAAGACTCACAATTCTATAAGTGGGAAATTCAAACTCTTTGCTTCAGGTGGAGCCTCTACTCCACCTGAAGTCGCGATGTTTTGCTTTAGCAAAACGAGTTCACTATATATGGTACAACTAAAAACGTAGCACATAGAAATTCTTATAGTGAATATTAATACAAAATATATGTGTATTAAATATTTCATATTACGAATTTAAATAGTATGTTTTTTGGATATTAATAAATTAGCATTTATGTTATAATTAGAATAGGTGTTTGTATGTATGTAAAGGAAATTCAATTAATTAATTTTAGAAATTACAAAAATTTAAATATAAAATTGAGTAAAAATATAAATGTATTTGTTGGAAATAATGCTCAAGGAAAAACAAATATTTTAGAATCACTTTACTACTGTGGTTTATCAAAATCGCATAGAACCAATAAAGATAGAGAACTTATTAGATGGGGCGAAAAAGAAGCATATATTAAAGCATATGTTGCAAAACAAAGACTTGATAAAAAAATTGAATTAAAGATATTTGATAAAGGTAAAAAAGGTATTAACATCAATTCAATAAAGATAACTAAACTAGCTGATTTTATAGGAACTTTAAACATAGTTATATTCTCACCTGAAGATTTAGCAATTGTAAAGGGATCCCCAATAAACAGAAGGCGGTTTATAGATATTGAATTATGTAAATTGAGTAAAAAATATTTTTACAATCTTGTTCAATATAAAAAAGTTTTGAATGAAAGAAATTCAGCAATAAAAAAAATAAATAAGTCAAAATTAAACAGTGAAATACTGGATATATATGACAAACAACTCGTATATTTCGGAAGTGAAATTATTCAAAAAAGATTAAAATATATTAAAAATCTAAATTCTATAGGAAATTGTATTCATGAAGAGATAACTTCAGGAAAAGAGAATATTTTATTTAGATACATAACTGCTATTAAAAATTTTGATGATATAGAGAATAATCTTTTAGAATTGTTATTGAAAAATAGAAAAAAGGATATTGATAATAATGTAACATCGATTGGACCACATAGGGATGATTTTTTAATAGAGATTAATGGTATTGATACGAGAGTATTCGGTTCACAGGGCCAGCAAAGAACGGCGGTATTGACTATTAAATTTGCTTCTCTAGAATTGATTAAAAAAATAACGAATGATTATCCCGTTTTGTTACTTGATGATGTACTTTCAGAACTTGATATTGACAGACAAAAATATGTATTAAATTCTATAAAAAATGTGCAAACATTGATTACTTGTACGGGAATAGTAGAAATAAAAAAGCATTTAAATGATACATCTAAACTTTTCAATGTTGAGAACGGTACAATTACAGAAATGGAATATTAATAAGGAGGTAATATATGTTTTTACACTTGGGAGAAAATATCGTAATTCCTGTAAAGGATATAATTGGTATTTTTAATATAGAATCAACTATGTATAGTGCTGATACAAGTCAATTTTTAAGAATGGCTGAAGAAGATGGATTTGTGGAAAGAATAACAAATGATAAAGCAAAATCATTTGTTTTAGCAGAAGTAGATAAAAAAAGTAAAATATTTTTATCACCAATATCATCATCTACATTGCAAAAGAGAACTGAAAAGTTTTATTATGATGCTTAATTGAAGTTAGGAGGGTATACCCATGAATAATAGTCAAGTTTACGATGAAACTCAAATACAGGTACTTGAAGGACTAGAAGCTGTTAGAAAAAGACCTGGAATGTATATAGGTAGTACTAGTTTAAGGGGACTACATCATCTTGTATATGAAATTGTTGATAATAGCATAGATGAAGCACTTGCGGGATATTGTAAAAATATTGAAATAATAGTGCATAAAGATAATTCCGTAACAATTAAAGATGATGGCAGAGGTATGCCTGTAGGTATTCATCCTAAAATGCAAAAACCTACCGTTGAGGTTATAATGACGGTACTTCATGCTGGAGGTAAATTTGGCGGGGGTGGATATAAGGTATCAGGAGGGCTTCATGGTGTAGGTGCCTCAGTTGTAAATGCTTTATCGGTAGAATGTATTGTTGAAGTTGCTAGGGACGGTAAATTATGGAGACAAAAATATTCGAGGGGTAAAGTTTTAACTGATTTAGAGTATATAGGGGAAACTGATGAACATGGAACAAAAACATATTTTAAGCCAGATTCTGAGATATTTGAAGAAATAGATTTTGATTATGATACATTAGCTCAAAGATTAAGGGAGCTTGCCTTTTTAAACAAAGGTATAAGAATTATGTTTGAACATGAAAATGAAGAAAAGAAAAAAGAATTTTATTATGAAGGTGGAATAAAATCTTTTGTTGAATATCTAAATAGAAATAGAGAGAATTTGCATAAAGAACCTATATACATCGAAGGTGAAAAAAATGACTATATTGTGGAAATAGCTTTACAATATAATGATTCATACACAGAAAATATTTTTTCGTTTGCTAATAATATTGATACGGTAGAAGGTGGAACACACTTATCGGGATTTAAATCTGCATTGACACGTGTTTTAAATGATTATGCTAAGAAATTTGGATTTTTAAAAGAAAATGATAAAAATCTTTCTGGAGATGATATCAGAGAAGGACTTACCGCAGTAATTTCTGTTAAATTAACAGAACCTCAATTCGAAGGACAAACAAAAACTAAACTTGGAAATAGTGAAGTTAGGGGAATTGTTGACAGTATATTTAGTGAAGAGTTAAGTTCATTTCTACAAGAAAATCCTCAAATTTCCAAAACAATAATTAATAAAGCATTAAATGCAGCAAGAGCTAGAGAAGCTGCAAGAAAAGCTAGAGAATTAACTAGAAGGAAGTCAATATTAGAAGGTACATCATTGCCTGGTAAATTAGCAGATTGTTCTTCAAAAAATCCAGAGGAATGTGAAATATATATTGTCGAAGGAGATTCTGCAGGTGGTTCAGCAAAACAAGGAAGAAATAGGAAGTTCCAAGCTATTTTACCATTAAGAGGTAAAATAATGAATATTGAAAAACAAAGATTAGATAAAATATTGAGTTCTGAGCAGATTAGAGCTTTGATTACGGCAATAGGTGCCGGAATAGGAAAAGATTTTGAAATTGATAAAATTAGATATAATAGAATAATTATAATGACTGATGCTGATGTGGATGGAGCTCATATAACAACTCTATTGTTAACGTTTTTCTATAGATATATGAAGGAAATTGTAGAGAAAGGGCATATATATATAGCTCAACCACCATTATATAAAATTTCCAAAAATAAAAATGAATATTATGCTTATGACGATAAAGAACTTAATAAAATATTAAATGAAATTGGTGGTAAAGATAATAAAACTCAGATACAAAGATATAAAGGTCTCGGTGAAATGGATGCAGAGCAGTTATGGGAAACAACAATGAATCCCGAAAACAGGATATTGCTTAGGGTTACAGTAGAAGATGCTATGGCTGCTGATGAAATTTTTACAATTTTAATGGGAGATAAGGTAGAACCAAGGAGAGAATTTATTCAAGAAAATGCCAAGAAGGTTCAAAATTTGGATATATAGCTAAATATTTTAAAAGAGGTGTAGTACATGAATAATACTGGAAAGGTTTTAAATGTTGATATAAGACAAGAAATGAAAAGGTCTTATATAGATTATGCTATGAGTGTTATCGTAAGTCGTGCTTTACCTGATGTTAGAGATGGATTAAAACCAGTACACAGAAGAATATTATATTCTATGTTTGAGCTAGGTTTATCACCTGAAAAAGGATATAGAAAATGTGCTAGAATAGTAGGGGATGTATTAGGTAAATATCATCCACATGGTGATACTGCAGTTTATGATTCATTGGTTAGAATGGCACAAGATTTTTCTATAAGATATACTCTTGTTGATGGTCACGGAAATTTTGGTTCAGTAGATGGAGATTCAGCTGCTGCAATGAGGTATACAGAAGCAAAAATGTCTAAGATAACATTGCAAATGCTAAGGGATATTAATAAAGATACTGTTGATTTTGTACCAAATTTTGATGGTGAAGAAAAAGAACCTTCAGTTCTTCCATCTAGATTTCCAAATCTTTTAGTTAATGGCTCATCAGGAATAGCAGTTGGAATGGCAACTAATATTCCACCTCATAATTTGGGAGAAGTTATTGATGGAGTAATTATGCTCATTGAAAATTCTGACGTGACAATAGACGAATTAATGACTAAAATTAAGGGACCTGATTTTCCAACAGCAGGTATAATATTAGGAACAGCAGGTATAGAAAGTGCATATAAAACAGGAAGAGGAAAGGTTTTAGTAAGAGCTAAAACTGAAATTGAGGAAATAAAAAATAAAACTAGAATTATTGTTACAGAACTTCCGTATCAAGTTAATAAAGCTAGATTAATACAATCAATAGCGGATTTAGTTAAGAATAAAAAGCTAGATGGTATATCCGATCTTAGAGATGAATCAGACAGAGAAGGAATGAGGATAGTAATAGATTTAAAGAAAGATACTAATCCAAATGTGGTATTGAATAGATTATATAAGCATACTAAAATGCAAGATACATTTGGTATTATTATGTTGGCACTAGTAGATGGAGAACCTAAAGTACTTAATTTAAAACAAATGCTTAAATATTATTTGGATTTTCAAGAAGAAATAATTATTAGAAGAACTCAATTTGAACTCAATAAAGCACAGGCAAGAGCACATATTTTAGAAGGATTAAGAATTGCTTTAGATAATATTGATGCTGTTATTAAATTAATTAGAGCAGCTAAAACAACTTCAGAAGCTAGAGAAGGTTTGATGAATAGCTTTGGATTATCAGAAAAACAAGCACAAGCTATTCTTGATATGAAGCTTCAAAGATTAACTGGATTAGAAAGAAAAAAAATTGAAGAAGAATATAAAGGATTAATGGAACTTATAGAAAGATTTAGAGCCATATTAGAAAGCAAAGAATTGGTTTTAAAGACAATAAAAAATGAATTATTAGAAATAAAATCAAAGTTTAATGATGAGAGAAGAACAGTAATAGATCTAACTTACACAGATACTAACATAAATATGGAAAATTTAATAGAAAAACAACAAATTGTTATTACTCTTACACATAATGGATATATTAAAAGACTTCCTGTTGATACATATTCATCTCAAAAAAGAGGTGGAAAAGGTATAAAAGGAATGATGACAAAAGAAGATGATTTTGTGGAACATATTTTAACTACATCTACGCATCATAAAATTTTATTTTTTACTAACAAGGGAAAAGCATATGTATTAAAAGGATATGAAATACCTGAGGCAAGTAGAACAGCAAAAGGATTGAATTTAATAAATCTAATTCCTATAGAATCTGGTGAAAAAATTCAAGCAGTAATAGCATTAAAAGAGTTTAATAAAAATTGTTATCTAATAATGGGTACTAAAAATGGATTAATCAAAAAAACAGCTTTATTTGCGTATTCTTCTATTAGAAAAAATGGTTTAATTGCATTAAATTTAAAAGAAGATGATGAATTAATTGGAGTAAAAGTAACGACAGGTGAAAGTGAAATTGTAATAATCACTAAAAAAGGATATTGCATAAGATTTAAAGAACAGAATGTAAGAGCTATGGGTAGAAGTGCTACGGGGGTTAAGGGTATAACCTTAAGAGAAGACGATTTAGTTGTAGGTATGGATGTAGTTAAAGAGGATGGAGCGTTGTTAGTTGTTACTGAGAATGGACTTGGTAAGAAAACATTAATGTCTGAATATCCACTCAGACATAGAGGTGGAAAAGGTGTAATAACATATAAAGTATCTGAAAAGAGAGGCAACTTAGTAGGAGCTAATATAGTAAATGATGATGATGAAATAATGCTTATAAATAGTAATGGTATAATAATAAGGTTTAGTGTATCGGGAATATCAACCATTGGAAGAAGTGCTATGGGAGTTATATTAATGAGAAGAACAGAGGGCGAAACAGTAGTAGCAATGGCAAAAGTAAATAAGAGCGTTGAGTAAACTTGTTTTAGTAAACTCGTTTTGTTAGAGAAAAACATCGGGACTTCAGGTGGAGACTCTACTCCACCTGAAGTTGCCCTATTCACTATTTTCTGAGTTCGCGTACTACAAAACTTAACCTGGCGTGTCAATAATTAAAATAATGAGTAAATAGAAGAATATTTAAGAAAACACAAATAAATTAAACTCAAATAGTGGATTTCAATATGATAACAAAATATATGTATGATAGAATACATCTTGTCGTTTCGCAAAGAGACGTCAAGGCATAATGACAAATAGATTTTGTGTCTAAATGAATTAAAATAAAAATCAAAAAAATATTGACAGAATCAAAAATATTTGATAATATAAAAAAGTCATCGCGAGATGAAAAAAAGGTCTTTGAAAAGTAAACAGAGGAAGTAAAAAGAACTCGTAATTCTTTAGAGAATAAAGTCAGTAATGGCTTGAGCAAGATAAACTTTTAAATTGAGAGTTTGATCCTGGCTCAGGA